>Ga0209629_10000407_pt1 | contig 23158 bp, 19 predicted proteins | sample TergutCu122P5_FD_187286 | JGI IMG/M metagenome (GOLD analysis project Ga0209629, IMG submission 187286) | Cubitermes ugandensis P5 segment gut microbial communities from Kakamega Forest, Kenya - Cu122 P5 (SPAdes) (version 2) | ecosystem: Host-associated > Arthropoda: Insects > Digestive system...
AAAATATAAGTATGCTGGTATTAACATATGCTCAGAACATTTAAAAAAATGATAAATTTGCTTTCAAAGGGGACAAGAGTAGGGTGGTCCGTAGAACATTCTGACTAATAAAAGTGGTCCCCACTTGAAAAAAGTTTGAGAAACGCTGCGCTACACTATACCATGTACAACACTGAACTGATTGACGCGACGCAGACTTGCAACACCCAAGTACATTACGACAGGCAGACACGGTGTGTATGTGCGCGCGGGCATTGCTTGTGTAGCGTGCTTATGTCCGTTCGAGACGGACAAAGGCATAGATTATATATACAAAGGTTAGGGGTGTCAGGAAGTGTTAGTGGCAGTGTCACATGCGCAGTGTAGTGTGCCGGCTGAGCTACCGACTCTGGTACCTCGCCGGCCGCCATGTTGAAAGATCCGTGACGGCACTATTCTCAAATAGATCGCAGAGTATATGTCTGAAGAAAAATGGTGATATAACAAGTGTATGCAGATATGGTAAATGTAATGCTCCAGTGCCAGAGGTGGAATCATAGACAATACGGGTATATTGCTGAGGTACATATAACCCATAATTCCTTGAGGCCAATGCAATGTGGAAGCAAGTTTTGAAATGCAATCATGTCACATCCATTGAGACAGTCTTTACATATACAAGCAGAAACTTCAGGCGCTGAAGAACCAGCATCACGAACAGATACAGGGTTCAATGAAAATTAAAGCCTTTAAGATCTTTACGAGATCACTGATGCTTAGGAAAGTCATTCAGTATTCTGTCTGACGACAGGTCCAAAGCCTCCTCCAAAACGATTCCTCCACATAGTGCGATCCAGAGCTTCCTCCTTCAAATGAGAGTATCCTCTCCTGTTCTTAAGATCATCCAGTAGCTTCTTACGTCTTCTTCCTCGTCTTCTTGTCACTTCCATCTTTTCCTTTATCTTTCCTTCGATAACTTGTTTTAGAAGGCAGTTTCTACGTAAGATGTGACAAATCCAGTTAGCCTTCCGTTTTATTATTTCATGAACGATATGCTTAGGAAAGTATCCGCTACATAAAGAGCTTGAAGGTTCGACAGCTTGAACATACATCTCCGACACATCTACAGACTTCAACCACTAGCAATTTGTGAGATCAAGTTCCCTGACACTTTTGCAAACCTCCGGTTTCAGGAAATACGTTATACTAGAGATGTCGGCAGTGTAACATCTTGCAAAGTTTAACTTCCCTATTAGTTTTTTTGTTGTTCTTATTTTTCAGTATTTGATGAAACGTCTCACATGTTGTCTGTAGATTCAATTTGTCCCTCGTACTTAAATATTCTAAAATAACGACCAACACTTCTGGAAATTTTATGTTTACACGTGTTAGATTAACACACTCCCAGACGTGCTGTGATTGTTTCATGGTATTGCAAAGAGGGTTATGTGACTCGCTGCTGGCTGGCATGTTTTCGATAGACAGGAAATACACGCCTCAGAATCCTGCAGCTGGTCGCAAATCAACAACCCACACGTTGCTTAGTTCCGACATTTTACTTACCAGGGTGCGAAAACATCTAACCAACGCTAACTCAACCACCACTAATTCAACTAGTAATCCGTGGTGGAAAATATGTGTAACCGGTGGTTTTAGGATCACAAAAGTTTGCGAAAGTTGTAGTAATGTGGAAGCCATTATTGACTGAGTTAGAGGTTATATAAAAGTATTTTGCGACATACCTAATTTTGGTAGAGGGTCTGACGTTAGTTATTTCATTACGTGCAGCAGTAATTGAATATTATGAAGGAATTGTGCTTAAGAACTTGACGCAGTGTAGTTCTTCAATTCCCACCACAGGTGTCGCAACAAATCAAAAGTAGAAACCTCTAAGATGGCAGAGGGCTGGACCCAAAGTGTGCGATGCCGGTAAGAAAACTAGGTCCTACATGGTTATTGTTGCCTCTCTCGTAATGATGTACAGTATTTCATACAAATGAAAGTGTGGGGTTTGTCATCTGTTGGTTGTTTAATGACAAGGAAAGGACGTAATGTAATACAGCAAACAATAACATCTAGAAAAAATGGGTTTGTCATAACTAGTGTAACGAATAAGTAGTGAAGTGTAGAAATTGTTTTCGAAAAGTGACTTTATAGCTTTGTTGAGTGCACAGTTATTGATTGGTTATACAGGTGAAATAGTTGGCCTCCAGAGATTCGCAGTGTTGTAGAGAAACTGCTGGCTAAGTTGATATAAAATATTTGGCAACTAATGGGGTTATCTATGAATGCCAGTGAAGGTAAACATCATTGAAGTATAATGTAGAATGCATTGTAATGTGTATAACTTAACGTCACTTGCACAGCATTGTTTCAGAGAAATAGTACTTTACCAGAGGGGCGATTATTTAATTTTTATTAAATGGCAGTTACATAGGTATGAGAATTTGGTTATTTGTAGGTACTAAGTATCAAAATTTGGTTTTATTTCTATAATGGACATATGAAAAAGTAGTTAATGTACAATTTATATTCTGGAGTATGACCAAAACTAGCACCTGGTCAACAAAATGGAACGTATTAATTATAGTTTCTTTTAGTTTATGCTACACGTTAAGTAACATACCTTTTGTGTAACTTCAGACTTTAATGTGTGTAGCTGAACTATTATAATCACTGCCTGGCATGCACTATAATAGACTGTATGGACACATGTCTCTTATTTTACTGTATGGGGGAAATGTAATTGAAATGTGCAAAATCTGAGGATGACTTGAAGATCTAGATCATTTTTTGCAGTTAATAACAATAAGCCTTCTTTCTAATTATGTGCAGCATAGTCATTTTTGAGGAGTTAAGAGTTTCATGGCTAGTTGAGAATTCTCACATTTTGTCCCACCCAAAGGTTTATTATCATGCTCACAAGAGCCTGCCACTTTACCTTATGCTGAGCCCAATTATTCAAGTCCATGCCTTTCTGTTCTGTTTCTTTAACTTTTTGGCGATGAATTTAGACATTTAAATTTTAGTGCATCCATTATGTAAAATGTTTTTTATGAACTAACAAAGATGACATTAATAAGTACATACTATTTTGTGGAGAAAAGGAGAGATTGTGTAGACTGTCTCAAAGAATTTAGTAAGTATATTTATTGACTAAATATATAAAAAGCTGTTGTTAGGGGGTGCATTATGCCCTTCTGATATACAGGATGCAGGATGGCTAAAGGTTAAAAACAATTTGAATATTATCTTCCCATTTATACCTGGGTATTCCAAGTGTCCTCTCTGCTTTAGGTTTCCCCACAAAATCTCTCTATGTATTTCTCCCCCATGCATGCCACATGTCTGACTCATCTTCCTTGATTTGATCACCCAAATAATGTGTGGCAAGAATGCCTTAATTATAGGAATTTTTGTAGACCCATTTGGGGTGTATTCATGCTAGAAACTGGTATGATTTGCCATCCCAAGTGAAAAGGGAGCTTCTATTAGTCGCTATTTAAAAAAACCAGTATTAAAGGGACAGTCTTCTGAACAAAAAACAGTATGATAAATATGTTTTAAACTTTCATGTGAGTGGACTTCAAGGACACATCACTGGTATTATCCCACTTGACACATTGCCGAATCAGCATAACTGTTACAAAATCTATAAAGCATTCATTTGCATACAAATTTACATTCAGAGCCCAGTGCTTGGGGAAACAGTGTCATAAACTATGTGTGTTTGCTCAGTATGAAAACAAAATAAAGTGAGGGCATCCCAGAATTTTGGTGGCCTCTCTCTCATGACCAAAATCATACACAGTCACTCAGATCTATGGGTGGCAAGCCTCCAGTTTATGCCAATAATTTAGTGAGATAAAAATGTAAATGATGGTTCCTGAAGCAAAAAAGCAGACTATTGAAAGCTTGTATTGATGCTGGAGAAAACTAAGCATGTGTTAATTTCTTATTTATCAGAATGCAGGACAAGTTATTATACAAAGGTAGCTAATAAAATTTTGAAACAGTGTGGCAGTGTTTAAATTTTTATGGACTACGCTAACAAGTGATAACTGCACTCACAATGCAGAGGAGCAGGTTTTATTTGAGGAACGCTTGCAACCATTCATTGCATGTACTTTAGTGTCTGCATTGCTATCTGAAAACAAAGATAAAAAATATATAGAACTATAATTTTGGGTGTTCTGTGTGAAACAAAACTGTGTCTCATATTGTGGGAAGAACGTAGACTGAGGGTGTCTGACAACAGGGTGCTGAGGAAAATATTTGGACCATGGATGAAGTTCCTGGAGGCTGAAGAAAACTGTATAGTGGGGAGATTCATAATTTGTACTCATCACCAAATATTATTAGGATAATCAAATGGAGGAGGATGAGGTGGGTATGGAGTGTGAAGTATGGATGGTGGCATTTGAAATTGATCACAGCCATTCAGGGAGGAAACCAGTGCTGAATGATGCTTTGCCCAGTCAAGTTTTTTTTTTTAAATCAATAAACTATTACCTGTTCACTTTTAACATGTATTACTTTTGTAAATACTGTAGTTACAATTGTATTTTGCATAAACAGCATGTGTACGTGGTCGGACAATAAAGTTCATGAACTTGCCACTGTGTGCTTGCCGTGGCAGCACTGGACAAAAGCCTTGGTATGGTTTGATGACGTTAACATATCAGCATTTCACAGCTGTGTTGTTGGGCATCTATTACTGTCTGCGTGTGTTGTGGTGTGCCGCCATGAGAATTTCGGAGCTTGAATTAGAGCAATGGATGAACATTAAATTTCTTGTTGTTAGTTGATGTGATGTTAGTGCAAGTTTACAGGGATAATGTTATGAAGAAAACAGCAGTTTACAAGTGGGTGAAACATTTTTCTGAGGGAAGAGAAAGTGTCACTGATGAAGAGAGATCAGGATGGCCAGCAACAAGCAGAATTGAAGAAAACATTGCAAAAGTTTGTTATATTGTGCGTGAAAATCGTCAGCTGACTGTCAGGAGTATAGCAGAGCAAGTGAACATCGACAGAGAAAAAGTTGGGAAAATCTTAACTGAAGATCTTGACATGAGGAAGATGTGTGCAAAAATGGTCCCAAAGGAGCTCACCGAAGAACAAAAGCAAAGAAGAGTTTTTAGCTACTAAACAAATAACTGTGTTGGAACACTTTGCCTGTTCACTGGATCTAGCCCCCAATGACTTTTTAATGTTCCTGAAGATAAAGGAAATATTGAAAGGGAGGCATTTTGATAACATCAGGAGTAATACAATGGCAGCTCTGAAGGCCATTCCACAAAACCAGTTCCAAAATTGTTTTGAAGGGTGGGCTAGGTGCTGGCATTGGTGTATAGCTTCTCAAGGGGAGTACTTTGAAGGGGACCATGGTGGTATTCAGCAATGAGGTGTGTAGCACTTTTACGTCAATGAGTTCGCGAACTTTATTGTCAGTCCACATATTTTCTACTACATTGACTGATAATAGAATATGTATTGCCAGTTAGTATCAGGTGTTAGGTTCTCACAGAAGTGACTATGAAGAATACAGTTGTGTGGGATGTGACACCAGGTTGTGTGGTTTCTACCATACAACATGATGTCATATCCCAGATGAGAGTAATTATCAAGTTTTCAGTCTTTGATCTTCATCATGGTTCATGATTTTTAAATGTGTCACCTAAATTCAACTACAGCGGATTCTGACATTGGTATGTGATTGTAGTTGTGACTGAAATTTTGACCGTGTCCATCGTCTCAGGCTAAGACACAGACAGTGTTTCAGATGCTGAATCTGGGGCTGTCTTAAGAAGAAATGGGGTAAGGGAAGAGCCTACTCAGATAGGCTTGTCAGAAAGAGCTAATCTCACCTTTCTCCAGACTACCTGAATATGAAAGCAAATCCTCAAAGAAAATAATAATTTTTTTTTAGCTTGAGATGGACAGTGTCCAAAATATCAGTCATGACTATGTGTTACCTAAGTGTTTTGACAATTTCTGAAATACTTTGACAAGTAATTTTTTTTACTTCTAAACTTCTTGGTCATTAATTCTGGACTATGTTAGGAATAATTTGTTTGTTCCATCAGAGGTCAGGTGCCAAATATTCCTAGTTTGTGTGTGTTTATCACCAGTGTTATGCCTTTAGTGTGTGTCAGCTTAATGCTTTTTAATTTAAGTGTAGCTAGAAGAGTTGTATAACAGCAATGTGATGTGTATTGGCTGGAAGCAATGTACAGTGAAAGATGTACTGCAGGTGTGAGCAAAGCAAACTTTCCAGTACCTCACTAATGCAGGATATTGTATTTCTCACTTACATACTTACTTACTTACCCCATGGAGCAGAGTCCTTCTTGAGAAGCTAGCTGGTTCTCAGCTGGTCAAGAAATTCCCCGCATTTTGTGGAACCCAAAGGTTCATTACTGCATTTACAAGTGCCTGCCACCTGTCCCTGTCCTGAGCTAAATCGATCCAATCCATCAGTCCATACCCCCACATCCCACTTCTGAAGATCCATCTTAATATTATCCTTCCATCTATGCCTGGATCTTCCAAGTAGTCTCTTTCTCTCAGGTTTTCCCATCAATACCCTGTATACACCTCTCCTCTCCCCCATACGTGCTACAAGCCCCGCTCATCTCATTCTTCTCGATTTTATCACCCTAACAATGTTGAGTGAGGAATACAGATTATTAAGCTCCTCATTATGTAGTTTCCTCCACTCCTCTGTCACCTCGTCCCTCTTAGGCCCAAGTATTCTCCTCTGCACTCTATTCTCAAACATGCTGAGCCTGCATTCCTCCCTCAATGTGAGCAACCAAGTTTCACACCCATACAAAAGAACAGGTAAAATTATAGTTCTCTATATCTTAATCTTTGTATTTTTGGATAGCAAAGTGGAAGACAAAAGATTCTACACCGAATGATAGCAAGCATTCCCTGACATCAGTCTGCTCTTAATTTCTTCCTGAATAGAATTTTTTTTTTTGTTAAGGTTTTTCCCAGATATTTGAAGTCTTTGACCCTTTCAAAGGAGCTGTTATCAATCTGTATAAATTGTGACTTTGTCCTGCATCTGATCTCGGCACTTGACCACGTACTTAGTTTTATCAGCAGTCACTTCTACTTCCAGCAGGTGCTTGTGTCAGGAAGAGAGTAAAGTTGTTACAGAGGTGAATTTTAATTTGTTTTATAATTGGACTTGATGCATTTTCCCATTATGACTCATAATTTGAGATTTAATCAAGACCGTTCCTGCCTGATTGATGAATGCATACTTAAGAAGTTTTCTTTGTCTCAGAATTTGCATATGAATGCAGTGTACTAATATGAGTAAGGGGATTTTAATATCTTTGTCATTGTCTATTGTTGAGTGGTGTGAGACATTGATTCCTTAGCACTGGGAATGTTGGTTGGGTCTGATTTGTCATCCCTTACAAAGGGAAATTTGGGAGGATGTGAAAGAATGTGGTCATTTTGTATTGTGAAGTACAGTCTTGGTATGAAGATTACTATCTTCAGGGATGCGATACCCATGTATTGGTAGATGGGTACCAATGTTTCAGATGAACATGCTGCATCCTACTGCAGGGTTAGTACTTGTCTGCTAAGATAGTCACCAACATGAGGACTTTAGATTTTATTCTTTTCTACTCTGAAGATGGAAGCAGCTGGTTCCTCTGAAGTCTTGGTACTTAACTACCAAACTGTATGGCATCACATCCCAGAAGTCAGTAATTGTCATCATAACCACTGTGCATACCACTAAACATAAACAGTCTGGGTACTTGTCTGGGAGTGACAAAATTGAGGTGACACATGAGCAGGTATCAAAAAAGATGTGTCCTGAATGTAAACACATTATATCACTTAGCTGACATAAATCATCCAGGTTTATTTGTAGATGCTACTTGCTTTGTAATAATTTTCATATAGTAGTTGCATAATGGTTTATACCACCATGTCAGAATAAATGGAAGCAATTGTAAGATTAAGAAACTGAAGTCACTGCAAGTTATTTGCTGTCCTTATAGCTGTGTGGAAAATATGTAGAACATCAAACTTCAGAAACAAAGTTTGATACCAACATACAAGTCACAAATCAAGGAGCACTGACATAGGCCTCAACATATATTCTGTTTAGTCATTACTGAGTAAAATGTTGCATTTTCTGAAAGGAAAATTATTCCATATGCTGTGGGTTTTTTGACTGTGTATTATTATCTGTTGTATTTATAGTATAGCATGAAATTGTTAAGCATATGTTTTTGACTTGTTAATTGAAGAGACATTTGTTCACGTCATTATTGAAGTGTGTAGGTGGGTAACTGAATACCTAAAGTTAACAATTACATTCACCAGGTATTATGCAAATGGAATATGTCGTGAGGGGGACGCTTGTCGCTATCTACATCAAGGAGAGGCTGGATCAAGCTTGGGCATGCCCGTAAGGATTGATCCTTCAGAGACACTTTGCCGTTACTATCAGCGGGGTGCATGTGCGTATGGACCCCGTTGTCGCTTTGTGCATGCAGGTGAAGTCTCCACTTCAAGTACAAACAACAATAGTCACAGTACAAGCCCGGCATCATCGTCTGCCACACGGAAAAGTACATTCACTCACGTTAACAAAAATGGTCAAGGAACCAGGTACAGTGTATCATAACTTTCGGATTCAGATTTAGCCTTTGAAATATACAAGGAGAATGTTGTCTCCAGTTGTGTATGACCACCCTGGAACCTGGATACTGCAACATTCTTTTCATATCTTGTTGTAGTTTTTATCTTTGTCTGTGTATGCAAAAGGGGCAAATTGAAACAGTCAAGTTTCACACTTTGATTGGCCACAGTAGTGTATGTCAGTAATGTGCTATACTTATGAAAAAGCTGTAATGCAGAAGGGGTATTGTTCTTGCAGTATGACCAAGATTATATGGGTAATTTCAAAGGTAATGAGGCACTTCACTTTTATTCCAAAGAGAATACTTTCTTTAACAAAATAAATTTGCAGTCCAGTGTAATAATACTGCCTGATGATGATTTGCATCAGTTTATACACCTGTTGGCCTCCTGTAAAATAGGTACCGGGTCTTTCCTGGGGGTAAGGTGTGGCCAGGGCGTGACGCTGACCCCTCACCCCCTTCTAGTGCTGAGGTCAACAATAGAGTAGAGCTATACCTCTAATCTCCCTAAGGGCCTTCGTGGCCTATGAAAGGGTGAAACCTACCTACCTGTACACCTGTTGGCAGGCCTTTATTGTTGTGTCAGATGTCTCAGTTTACTACTTCAGTAAATCCTCTCTTAATGCTTTTGAAACATTCTTCACTGGAAATGGGACTTCTGTCAGGACTGATTTGGGGGAGGAATGAGCAGTTCCTGTCACAATACTTCCCATAAGATTACCTGTAACCAAGCATGTGGCCATGCATTGCCATGCATGATTAGACTCCTGTTCACAAGCACACTGGGTCCTGGTGCAGATTTTCATGCAACAGTAGAGGATGTTGACATATCTCTTGCTCTTTAATTTATTTATGACTGACACATTGTTACCATTCTTGAGATTCCTGGCTGCAGTCCACTATTTTTCCACAATCCTACCCTTTTTTTAATTATCTGAGGTGGGTTCTTGCCATATAAAAGTCTAACTTTCAATGTGTGGTCAGTGATCAATGCATGATATTCAACCTAAAACATTTTCATTTCCCATTTTGCCAAAAAATTATATGGCAACAGTGCAACAAAGAGAGATATATACATTAATGCTCCTACTTGGAAGTGTGGCTTTCACCTGGCACTAGAGTCATGAATGTTTAACAATTTTACTGCCCCTATGTGGGCATTTTGTGTTACTTGTGAAACCATCGTTACAGATATATTACTCAAAAATTGCAACTTGCATTCACATTTCCGTAAGTGTGTCAAGTGCAGTATTATAGTAGTCTGGTTGATTTTGATAATTTTGCAAAAATCTGCCTTCATATCAGTTTATCATCAGAGAGTATTCATGGTACTGAAGTGTTTATTTCTGTGCTTAGCTCTTTGTGCGTGGATTTTAACATACCAACTCATTTTTAGGAGCATTCACAAAACATTGTCAAAAGTGACTGTTGGCTTTGTATTGTCTGCCCGTATGTTAGTATGTGTATCTTTCCTGCAAAAGTGTTTCTCTGGTACACATTTGAACACACTCCTATTAGAATAATCCTGTGGAGTGCAGTAGCATGAATTTATAGAACCAAGGTAATAAATTCGTTCATTAATAGTTCTGTGAAAAGTCACTTTCATTTATTTGCCCTTCAGTATTATATTTTCATTTCTCTTGGTAGTCGGAAAACATCAGTCCTTAAGAAACAGGGAGACAGTTCTGACAGTGGAATTGGGGAAGATTCAGCAGAGAACTGGGTGAATGCACCAGAATTTGTCCCTTCAAGAAAAAGTAACATTCCAAAAACAGCAGAGAATGGTAAGTAAATTTCTTGTTTATTAATTCTTAATAATTTGTCTGTGATAATGAGGTAATTGTCACCCATCTGCAGAGGTTTTGTTGGAAAGTGTAAAATATGTTTACAGTGGGACCCCAAATTACTAGTCCTTAGTTTACAGTTTTTCCTCATTTAATGTTCTGTTTCTTTAATTCCAGTTTAATAATCTCAGTGTTTATATTCTTTCTGACAGTCAAGCAGCCATCAGGGCCGTTCACAATTTCCAGATAAATTCTGCATTAATCTAGGACTGCCATCAGTCCTTGTGAAAATGGCGGAACATAACAGAATTCAACTGATATGGGTGTTTGGATGCATGAGAATTGACACAATTGAAATGGCTGATCAGTTAGACAGACAAGGCTCCTCACATCTGCTTACAGGACCTGAGCGAACCCTAGGCATATCTGCAGCGGGTTTCCAGGGGATTGAGCAGGGACTGGACGAGTAGGGAAGATGGGGAGTACAGGCAGTCCATTCATGGACGAAGGCTGGTTAAGGGCTTTCTTAAAAGACTGTGTGCTAAAACAGTGGGAGAATTACACAACTTGAGCAGAAACCAGCTACACACAATGATGGGGTTAACGGGACACTGTCATTTAAACCAGTTTAAACTGGTGCTGGTGAACAATCCTGAGTGCGATAGATGCAAACAGGTATCTAAAACATCTACACATGTTCTTGATTGTGAGGCTTTGGCCACATTAAGATTCAGGCAACTGGGTCAACTTTTTATGAAACCAGGTGACTTAAAGGACATATGTGTCAGAAGGATACTGCTAAACACATGAATACAAGGGCTGCACAAAGGATCAGTTATTATCGAAGTGTACGGGTCACTGCAGTGCCCGCCCTTTTTGTATTCTTTTCCGTTCTACCTAAGGGTTAAATTACTGTTCCACTGTTTCAAGAAGAAAGTGCATGTGGTTGTTTTGCTGTAACAACAGTCAGTGTGACAAGCTTTTGCTAGATATTGATGTCTGAGTGTGAAATATCCACTCTGGTGTTAATGTGCAGCTGTGGCAACACTTGTGTTAGTACCTGCCATATGACTACATTCTTAAGAAGTTTTGTTACATTAAGTGTTCTGTTGGTGCTGTGTTTTGTTTGGCAAAAATTTAAGAGATAGAAATTTTCTTCTACCGTGAAAGGTTTGAATCATGGAGGTGGACACTTCTTTGTGTTATTGTAGGGGAATGCCATCTGGTTGAAATATCAATTAATGGGGGATTTGTTTAATTGCAAAACTCTCCATGCTTAAGTGCATAGTCTTTGTGGGTGTGATTATGCATTTAGTTGGGACCAATAAAACTGTCATGGACATCAGAGCCCATTTTCAACTTAAAACAGGTATTGTGTTCCAAAAATTCAACAAAGTGCCAGTGATAAAAATAATACAGCAACCTTGAAAGTGATTTGTTGGAACCAGACATGAAAGGTCAGATCAGGGGTATTAAAAATGGGTGATCACAAAAAGTTGAAATCCTGAACAATGAAGTTAATGAACATTGAGACACTGATGTACATATTTGTGGTTAGTGACCTTATGGAAGAAGGTGGGACCATGACAGTCTTTTATCAGAACAACACACAACAGGTGTGGTGTGTCCCCTTCCTGTTGTTTCATACAGACGCCCATGTGTAGTGGTTGTGTCTGTTGACCTTGCCACAATAGGAGTATGGATACCATGCCCACATTCTGAACTGTATTTTTTCTTTGCACTCAACTTATCAGTTTGCTCATTTCATGTAACTGAGCTCTCCTACACATACACATAGCTGTAGGCAGCCCTGCACATTGGGAATAAAATGAAAACTTGGAGAGGGTGTACATTACCAGTGCCCTGTTTTTGAGAATACATTTTTTTTTTGTATTGAAACTGAGATGCAGGTTTTGTAATTACAATATTGTTTATGGTGAAAATATCACTCTGTAATTTTTAGGTGAGACAGCCCAATTGTGTTTTATTCAATGATTAATAGAAAAGTGTAATTTAGTCTAACACAACTTAAAATTGTTTATATAGTAAAGTTGTGTTGGACTAAGTTATCTCTCTGTAGTTTCTGATATAAAGAATCTGTGCAAATACATAGTTTCCCAGATGAGTGTTTGGATTTTAAAATCCAATTGTGAGTCCTCTTTGTGCAGTATTACAGTTACACACTTTAATGAGTTCGTCACTATTATGTTTTATTTAATAAGTTGCAAGACTTATTTTCCCTTCAGGCTGATTAGGTTTTATATCGGCAATATACACTTTGGATGCTTTTATCGAACAAATGAGGAAGGAGCCAACATGTTCCTTCGAAATGATGGAAATGCAGCTATCATTAATGTACTGCCATCACCCAAAGACATCATCATTATTTACAGTCACTGTGAAAGCTTCAGAGTTTGTATTATAGTACAGTCAGTTCAGAATGCAGCCTTGTGGGTATTGCTAGTAGTCTGTGTTGGTTCATTATGGGCAGGGTGCAGTGAAACATGGATTTTGTGTTCCTTGAATCCACATTTCCCTTGTGATTCAGCATTTTTTTATCAGTCATGCCAAAACTTCCATAATAAGAACAGTGTTAAATCTTCCATTAACTTTGTATTTCCTACCCATATCCTCAGATATGTGTTAAAACAGCAGAAATTGGCATGTTGCTATTATTTTAAGTTCTTTGAATCAGAAATTGGGGGGAGGGAGACAATTTTCATTTACAATTTTCTGCTTTCACATTTGTCTTTGTGTTACCGGTTGGTACAGTGGAGTAACCTGGCTCATTTAACCACACTGATCTGTTTTTACAATATGGTGGTGAGGCCTAGACCATTGTCAATAGGTCAGCTGGGTTACTCCCCTGTACACAGCATGTTGGGAAAATGTCCACGACATGCATAGAGTGTACATGATGGCTGCCCACAGTACTCCTAAGAACAAGGTATGCAAGGTTCAGCAGAAAGCTAAGAGGCACTTTAATGGACATGTGGTAGATTAGATTAGATTACATTTTCATGTTGTACAGTATCATTTATTGTGTTTAATTTAATGGCTGTATTTTCATTTTTTTTTTTTTTTTTTTTTTTTTTTGGTCATTTTGCGTATTGCTTGCTTTTACATGTATTTTAAGTGGTCCCTTCAGAAACCTAACACCCAGGTTTCACTGTATTTATTTCTGTGGATTAGAACAGAGGTTGTCCATTTCTCATAGGCATTATGAGATGACATGTATGGTATGATTTGGTTGTCGTGAAACTGCTGTGAGCTTTGTCTTTTGAACTTGAACTTCCAAGAAAAAATTAGAACTTTCTGGTACTTGTGAAGAATGAATTGAATAATGTTGTTACTTGTTAATGAGATAATATTAATTCTGTTATGTTTTTTATCTTAAAATATGGGCATGACTTGTGTATACATTTGCTGTGGTATATTTACAAAATAAACTGAATACACATGTTTATGAACAAAAATGGGGGTTTGAGTTTCTTATTTGAAATCAGTGTACAGTTGAACAGAGGTGGAGGAATACGTGAAATGTTCACAAAGTGTGTAGATAAATAATAAGTTTTTTTTTAAACAGACTGAAGGCAATGTGACATAAACTTTTGTTTGCAATTGGAACGGATTCCTTAGTACTTGAGCAAAGTGATATTTCAGAAAACCCCTTGGAGCTGCAATGGTGCAAATGTATGAAATAAAAAATCTCGACTTCATCAGTAACCCTACCAAAAAATAAGTTGTAATTTGTTAGATGTGTGTAGATCCGTGACATTATGTGTAAGGGCAACGTGGGTTAAGTATTTATTAAGCAGCAGTATCAGAAGCCTGTTTCTAGCAGTTGAGCATATGCTAGTGACATCTGGTACAAATGTACTGAACTCTGCAAAAAAGGTCATGTTAAATCTGATTTGAAGTGTAGTCCTGGTGAGTGTGGCACTTAGTGGATGCAGGCTCCACATATTAAGATATTGCTCACAAAGGCTAAGTTACATGGGTTTTATTATGTAGGCGTAAAGAATCTTAAATATTATGTTATTAATTTTATTGCATTTACCATTTAGCCCTTAACTTATGGCCATCTTATATTATAGGATGCAAGTAGGGCTCAGAGCCAGAGAAAAGTATGCTGCTTATTTAGGCAACAAGGATACTTACATGTGTACATTGTTTTAGTGTCACAATTTCTGTTGAACAAGTTCATAAAGTTGTGAACTGTTGTACCTTTTCTTTTTTTGTTTTTGTGCCTGCGATAACCAAACACAGTACATGAACCATAAATTAAGATTTTTTGGAATTTTGGCTTTATTGAGTTTCATGTTCTGTAATTTTACCTTCCTAATACACAACTGTTTGTGAGTTGTGTGTGATGTTTTCCTAGTGCCTCCTAAGTCTTACGCTGAAGTGCTGAACCCAGTGGCTGGCAAAAAGATTTTATCATCTCAGCTACATTTATCACCAAGCAACAAGACAAAGCTTTGCCCCTTCCAAGAGGCAGGAGAGTGCAAATATGGCAGCCAATGTGTATACATTCATGGTGATACATGTGATCTATGTGGTCATGCCTGCTTACACCCACATGACAAGGAGCAGCGAAAGAAACACATCAATGTGAGTAGTGACATCACTACATTACCTTACTTAACCCTTAGGCTACCGGATTAAATTTCAGTTGCCATTTAATAACATTAAATGGCTGAGCGACTATAGTCGTCGTTGGCAGGTTAAGTGTTAACAGCTGTGTTATGGTAAGTTGTGTGCTGTGACAGTGGTTCTTCAGATATACAGGTGCACCTTTTCTCTTAATATACAAGGAGTTTTATGACTGTCATTATTTTAGGGTGCTTCATTCTGAGGTTATTCACAGTCAGAAATGTCATATAGACATGTGTCTGATTGTCATTGGTAATGTAATTATAGATATCTGAAGTTCAAGAATGATAAGACTGGCTTGGGTCCTGTGTATGGTTGTGTTTGCTCATGTGCATATCAAAACTCAATTTCAAGTAGCCTTAGCTCTCTCTTCCACCAGAATCTACAGACATCAGCATCATAAATTTTCATGTGTGGTTTTATGTGAAGGAAGTGGTGTTATGATTGCAAAGCAGGTGTGACATCAAATTGTAGATGTTGAAGGATGCATTGGTGACCAAGTGAAAGATGGTCACTTATAATGTTTATCATGAAATTAACTGTGCAACAGTAAGAACTCATTTGTGAAAGCAGCTTGGTTGTTTGCAGATCATTCCTGAACTTCAAATATGTGTATATACATAATAGCTGAGATTCAGGCATGTACATATGAGGGTGTGCTGATAAGTCCTTAGCTCGACCAGGAAGGAAACAAGCTACAGCGACCAAACTCGGGATTTATTCAGCATACTCCCCATGAAGCCCAATACACTTCTTAGCCCATTGCTGTAACTTTTGAAAACCACTCAAAAAAAATTCAGGAAGTTGTCCATCCAACCAGGTCTACGCGGCAGCAATGACCTCCGCGTTGGACAAAAAATGGTGACCTTTCAATTGTTTTCTCAGTCTAGGGAACAGGTGGTAGTCCGATGGGGCCAGATCCGGAGAATAGGGTGGGTGATCAAGACATTCGCAGCACACGTAGGCCAGTTTCTTCTGGGTTGCAAGTGCCTGGTGAGCTGGGGCATTGTCATGCAAGAACAAGACCCCCTTGGTGACCTTCCCATGACACTTTTCCTTCAAAATGCCCTTCAATTGCACCAGCAGAGATGAGTAATACTCCACTTTTATAGTTTGGCCCTTTGGAAGATAATCAATGAAGAGGATGCCATCTTTATCCCAAAAAATCGAGGCAAGAACTTTTCCAGCGGTTTTTGCACTTGGAATATTTTGGAGCGGGGTGAGCCGCTATGCCACCACTCCATTGATTGTTGCTTTGTCTCCGGGTCATAGTGATATAACCAGGTTTCGTCCATTGTCACCAATTGTGACAGGAAATCATTTGGATCATGCCGAAAAAATTCCAGCAGTTGCTCAGACGACTGGCACCATTGAAGTTTTTGATCCGCGTTCAGGCATTTCGGGACCCACTTCATGGAGAGCTTCCACATGTCCAAATCTTCATGAATGATGGACCCAACCCGCTCACTTGGGATGCCCAGTTGCTCAGCAATTGATTTAGCCGAAATCAGGTGGTCTTCCAAGATCAGCTCGTGAATTTGATCAATAATCTCCAAGGTGGTCACTGTTTTGGGTCGTCCAGGACGAGGCGCATCACAGGTGGAAAAATCACCACATTTAAACTGGGCCACCCAGTTTTTGATGGTGGCATACGATAGTGCATGTTCCCCTAATGTTCTGTCAGAATGGCATGAATTTCTTTCGGTGCCTTGCCTTGCAGAAAAAAAAAACTTGATGACAGCTTGCGTCTCGATGTTGTTGAAATTGCTCGTGTCGCCTGACATGCTTCCTTTCAGCCTCTGTAACAAGAAAAGACTTGCATTTCGGCACAGAACAGACCCCTCTTTCCAATGACACTATCGATTCCGTCCTATGACATTGGGAAGTAGGTCAGGCTAAGAACTTATCAGCACCTCCTCATATGACTTCCAGAGTAAGATCCTGAAATACCAACCTAAAGTTGTGAAATGCTGTGTATTGCTGTAGATTGTGTGTAGACTGAGGCTTCTCTTTTTAGAAGGGAAGCTTTTTTGAATCATAAAACTAACATGGTAGAGTTGAGAAAATTGTAATTGTTTCCACCTCTTAATTAAATTATATCATGGTATTACAGTCATTATTTTCAATTGTACTACTGCAGATCAGGCATTCCATTTTAAACAGTACAGCTTGTTTTACATGTGTGTGTGTTTGTGTGTGCATCTTAAAATTATCTGCATATAATCATGTAAAGAAAAACCAACTTGATGCACAACTTATTCTTAGTATATTTCGTTGACAAAATATTCTAAGAATAAGTTGTGCTTCAAGTTGGTTTTTCTTTACACAATTATATCGAGCTGTACGGTCAACAAAACATAAAATACCTGCATATACTTATATGTGATAGCTTCACAGCCTTAAGGAACAGAAACAAATACAACAATATTGCAGTGGGTAGTTTGGATCATGTTCATGCATATTGATGCATGTACACATTTTACACTCTGTGGACTTATTCAGTTGACTGCTGGGCATGGTAAATCCAGTGGGAAGGTTCTGAAGTGGAAAAATTTATCACCTTGTAAAGAAGGTAATGTCAGATTTTACAAGCAACTGGGGAAAGGTGACAAAAATTCTGCAAATGCTTCAGGCAGTATACAGCAAACAGAGGTTCAGTGATGTTTGTGAGTTTTTGAAAGATGACCTGTGCAGCATATGTCGTGCTCCATCATGGAATAAAGAGCACGTGACACACGTGCAGGAAGTTGTGTGTTCGGTTGTTGCTGATGACAGAGGTGATTGCAGGAAAGATCAGAATTTTGATTGGTAGTTAACACCATCACCAGTAATCTATAGATATGTCACATCATAGATAAATGACTTGGAACTGTGGAGTGAAATTGATGAGAGGTACTTATGGGAAGGCAGCAGATGAGGGGAAGCGTCTGTCTTGCCAAGATGTGCTACAGCAGCAGGAACCTATAAAATGTCTTGAATTATTCAGGTTCTGTGCAGAATGTTCTCTTAATGTGGCTGTCAGATGTGTAGCACTTCTGCCCCATGTTCAGGAGATCCTTAATGAAGTCTCAGCCCAGGGACCACCTATTGTGACTTAGGTTTTTAGTCATCTTCTTTAGCGCCTTCAAGTTAATAATAAGATGTACTTCAAACTGCACTACCACCAATTTTGACCACCCCCCTTTCAATTCCCTATTCATTAAATATCCCATCTTTACCTTTGCCTGCCATGTGATGCTATACAGTTAGACCTACTGACAGCAGTTAAGTAAGTCATGTTTATAAATAGAGAACATTCAGAAGTATGGAATTAATCTGTTTTTGTATCATGTGTGAGAGCTAAGGAAACGAGGCAAGAAAATATTTTGTTTGCTGAACATTGTGGTAGTTCTGTCCTAACAGAAGCCCATAATTAATTACAAGCAGCCTGTATTGTGATACATATTTTGGTGATGTTGCATACCACATACCAGATACACATGTAGTGCTTGAAGAATACTGGATTTGGTGTTTCAGGAGTGCATCAGACAGCATGAGCAGGATATGGAGTTGTCCTTTGCAGTGGCACGATCCAAAGACAAAACATGCGGAGTGTGCTTTGAAGTGGTGATGGAGAAGCCTCCACGTGAGCAGCGATTTGGTATCCTCCCAAACTGCAACCACTGCTTCTGTCTCACTTGTATTCGAAAATGGAGACAGGCAAAACAGTTCGAGAATAAAATAATCAGGTTTGCCATTTAGTACCTCTTTGTTAGCGGAGTCCTCCTTCTATACCATGGAAGCATTGATATTTTGGAGGTTTGTCAGACTGTGTAACTGTACAGGGATCATTCAGGATGTTATTTGCATTTGAACTGAACTGAATTGAACTTAGTTTCAGCCTGTTTTCTTTTTCAAATAGGAAAAGAGTAGTTTTATGACATCACTGTGGTATGTATGTGTCCCTCAGTTGCAGCCTTTGAGCCAGTTGATAGATTTTCATTAACCTTTCTATCAATGTTATGCCCTTGGAGCCTACTCCAAAGCTGTACTTTTCCATTTCCTACAATCATTAATAACATCGTGGCAGACATGCAGAATTTTGAGGTTCAAAGTTGGCTGCATGGGGAAAGTTCATCACTTGGAAAAAACCTGATATTTTGGAACTACACCATGTTAGGATAAAGAAAAACCAATATACAGATTTTTGGTCCAATCAGAGAAAACCCAATGCTTGATTTTAGTGCCGTTGCTAGGACACAGTAGATACACAAACCACCACATGTTGGTTTTTTGCGTGGGCAAACAAAACTATACTTTTGTACTATTTCCAGTGAAGAATGCATGACTGGGTGTATAAATATCCTATGCTCTCATGATGTCATTCTGTAACAATATTCACTGAGTAAAGGAAATTTGTATATTTCTTCCAGTCATGGAAAGCTCTGAACTCTTTGTTGTTGTTATACAGTGAGAGGTAGCTTACTGAACAGTCCTTGTTACATAACAAGATGTGTTCTGTATTCTCTGTGGAAGGGACAGGTAATCATTACCAGTGTTATACAAAATATGAATATGGCACACATTTGTGCAGGTGACAGTAATGACGTAACTATAAATATGTGTCACTGACACAGTATCTAAATCATCCTACAAGTTGCAACACAGTCTGTCTTTGTAATTCATTATTTTTATTCTGTATAGTACATAAATTAAAGGTCCGGCCACACAGAACACGGTCTGCCGCAGCGGACTGAGGTCTCTGTCCGCTGCAGAATGAGACCGCAGACCGCGTTCTGTGTGGCCGGACCTTTAGATGACTGACAGGTCATTTATTCTGGTCTTATATCTTTGCTTCTTTTGTACTTCATTATTAGATCTGTTTGTTCCATTTGCATGGTAGATTAGTTGTTCCACTACAAAGGTTATTTGGATGTTTCTACGAAATGTGAATGCTAATATGATAAAATATTGAAGTAGGTGTTATTTCCAGGGCATGTCCAGAATGTCGAGTCACTTCAGATTTTGTTTGCCCCAGCATGTATTGGGTTGACACAAAAGAGGAGAAAGAGAAATTGATCAAGGACTACAAAGGTGCTCTCAGGTAAATATATTTTCCTTGGGAATGCTAATTATAGAATTCTTGCATAAATTGTAGAACCATTGTAGCATGTAGACAAGGGTTTGAACTGAAACTTTTTCTGAAAGATAGTGTTGTAGGAAGAAGGCTGGAAGGACAATTTTATGAGATCTTGGCATTGCAGATATTACTTTAGCAGTTTGTATATTGTATTTAGCATGTTTTGGATTAAAAGTAGTAAGTGTGACTGAGTGTCTAGTTTGCTGCCTAACTTACATTCTACAATCTGTATTTTCATGGATTAAATTTTAAGTATAGTAAAAATTTCTCAGTCATTACACTACATATTTATTAACTTTTTTTTTTCTTAATAAAATCTCAAATGTAAGAATGAATATCACCAAAGCTGACCATTTTACACAATCCTGAACAATGTCCATCCACCCTTATTCCTTACAATAAGTTCAGTTATTCTCCCATCCTTGGATGTTAAGTTGCTGCTGTTCCTTTTTTTCCCTACCAAAATTCTGTATGCATTCCTTGTTTTGTGCAGCTCAGCTTGTTTCAGTATCCGGACAATACTAGGTGACCTGAATAAATCATTAAATGTTTGTCACATATCGTTAACTCCCCATTAATTCTGACTTATTCTTTTTGATACTAATGTTTACCGCCAGTAGACTGTCAGCAGCATATACACATGCCTGCTTGCTGCTTGTACACGTTTCAGTACCGACCCGTAATGAGACCACTGATGATATATTGGCAGATAAAAATTAAGAATCACTGAAGTGAAAGCATCCCCTCAGTATTTTGTAACGTATCCATTCCAACAAAGGTGACAGGATTCTCTGGTCTTTATTTATAAGTATGTTTTGTGACTTAGTTTGGAACATACAGTGACTTGCATCTTATAAATGAATATTGGCTGTCCATTATTATGCTGTGTGTTGCAGTATGAATGACCAGTGTAGTAACTTTGACAAAGAATATAGAATTTTTCTGTTTTGCTTCAGTTTAGGCCTGTTATTTATAAGTCATATTATTCCTGAGTATTGTTACTTCAAATTAAATTTGCTTATTAGTACTGGTGTATTAAAATATTGCACGAAGTGTGCAAATGATAGCTTTCTTTTATTGTATCACAACACTGCATTCGTAACATATGTGAGGGTCAGTCAGAAAATAAGGTTGTGTTGCATATAATTTTAAAAGTAAACTTAAAACTGATGGTGATCATATAAGGGAATTTGTAATCATTGCTGGCAACACTTGATTCAGCTGCTGCACATGGGTTATGCAGGAAGTGGCAATAGATTGTGACAGTTTTCAGATAGCTATTTTGATGAATTGGGTTGAATATAAGAAAAAAAATAGGATATCATTAGGAAAGTGCCATGTAATACGTGTTTTTTATTTTTTAAAAATTACAACTCCTAAGTGGTCTTCCTGACATGCAGTGCATTTCTGTAGTCATGATTGGAAATGAACCCTAACTTTGCAGCAGACATTTATCAGTGTTGCTAATTTCAAACCTGGCATGCAATTTCATCCCTTAGCGTGCCACAGAAGAATGTGGCGATATTCAGAACTCATCTGTAACTAACGTACTGCAATGTCAGGGCACATTGTGTACCTGTGTGCAGTTATAGTTAATTTCCCTTCACTATTACAGGAATGTATTGCATCCCAAGAAGACCAATTAAGAGATTTAATTTTTAAGAAGTAGAAGGCAATTATTAAATGACATTTTACTGCTGATACTGCATAATTTTTTGTGTTTCTTATATTCAACCCAATTCATCAAAGCAGCTATCTGAAAATAGTCACATTCTATTGCCACATCTAGTATAGAGTCAACTGAACACATCAGCTTGACTGGAAGAGTGGTCCCAGCATGTGATCCATAAGATCATTTTATCTTGTAACATGTAATGGTCATGTAATCTTCCTGCTGTATTACTGTGATCCCTGAGGATGGTTGTTAACCTGAACCATGTGGGATCATAAATATTTTCTCAAAATTGTATCCTGTTGGTTTTACTGTCTCATTATATGGGTGTACATGCTAGCACTGTGTCAAACAAGTTGTATGAATTTGAATAAATTTTGTTTCAGATTCTAATGTGAATGTTTTGCTCTGTTCCAACATTTTCATTTTTTTTACAGTGTGAAGGATTGCAAGTATTTCAAGTCAGGGCGAGGGAAGTGCCCTTTTGGAAACAAGTGCTTTTATTTACATGCATACCCTGATGGAACAAAGGCAGATGTGGGGCCACCACTTCGTCAGCGACGGCATAATGCTGATGGTGAGATTGATGTTCTTCAGGTGAGTTAACTTTGGTTGCAGAGCTAATGGATTAGTTGACTTTAAAAAAAAAAGTATGATTTTTACTTATTATACTTTGTTGGCCAAGAAGGTTTGCTGTTTAAGGTCAGTTGGTTGTTCGCAGTGTATTTTGTGTTTGATATGGTATCCTTGAAGATGGGGAAGTGAAATTGGTTTTGTATGAGAGATTGATATTGGGATGTGTGGGCATAGAGTCACAAATAATATTGCATTATTGGAAATGAGCTTTTGATTGCCCTGTGTTATGTTGAAAATTTCTTTACATAGCTGTTCAGTCATTGAATTACTGAAATTTCTTTCAAACGTTTGTCTGCAGGACCTTGTCAGATGAAGTTGTCATTGTAAGGTTTGAGATTCTAACAACTGTGTTGATGACTTTTCACATCTTCTGGGCTATGACACCATGTCATTTGGTAAATAGTTACCATTGTTTCAGGGGAGCTTGTTGTCTCCATCTTCAAGGTATGAGTATTCAGCAGGCTCCCCTGAAACATCAGTAACCATTTGCCAGTCAACACAGTCTCGGAAGACTTTTTCAAAGTTGTGGTCTTCACTTGGACCGCCTCTGTGGTCTAGTGGTCAGAGTTTCTGGCTACAGATACAGAGGTCTCGGGTTCGATTCCCGGCGCTACCAGATTTTTCTGAGTAGTAG
>Ga0209629_10000409_pt1 | contig 23128 bp, 22 predicted proteins | sample TergutCu122P5_FD_187286 | JGI IMG/M metagenome (GOLD analysis project Ga0209629, IMG submission 187286) | Cubitermes ugandensis P5 segment gut microbial communities from Kakamega Forest, Kenya - Cu122 P5 (SPAdes) (version 2) | ecosystem: Host-associated > Arthropoda: Insects > Digestive system...
AACAGCCGGATAATATGCCTGAATTTAGCCGCAGAAATATGCGAACGGTTCATATACTTGTTTTTCATTGGTTTACCATAGCATTCCGCTTTGCCATGTCAACCCAAACTTATCTTGAACCTTAATTTATTACACCGACGATTACTTTATAAAGAAAAAACAGTTGGATATAGATTTGTTTAAAGCAATAAAAATTGCTTTGATTCACGATCTGCCCGAGGCCATCGTTTATGATACTCCGTTTTTTGAAATCTTTAAAACCTTGAACGCATCCCAAAAGCAAAAAAGCGCGCGGGAAGAGGCCGGCATGAAGGTCTTGGCGTCAAAACTGCCAAAGTCCCAAGGCTCTGAAACATACAAACTGTGGAAAGAATATGAAACCTGTTCTTCTGACGAGGCGAAATTTGTAAAGATTTTGGATAAGCTGGAAGGCTCCTATACCTCTATGGCGATCGGCATAGGCCCGGGAAAGTTGGACGCGGACCCGATAGTTCATCATTCCGACAAGGGTTTTGGATGGTTTCCGGCGACCGACAAATTAATGAAATTAGTTCGCAAAGATTTTAAGAAATATTTTGCAGAAAATAAATTGGCTTGGAAACCTGAATATGATTTGCCATAATTGCGATGAAAGGCAAAAATAAATGAATCTCACCGCGGAACTCTTTTACGAATTGGAACGGCGGCTACGGGCCATGGGAATGGATTCCGATGCTGAAAGTTTTGATACTATAAAGGCGCGATTGAGCAACAAAGAACCTTTGTCGCCGGATGATTTCGCGCGTCAGGCGATTTACGTAATCCTCGCCGGCGGGTTTTCGCAAAAGGCCGCAAAAGCGATTCATAGAAAAATAATGAACGTTCTTGAACGGCCCAATGTAGGGGCAAAGAACCACCCACCAAAATCTGCGATTTTATCGGGGCCCGATAATTATTCGCCCCTACAAAGCGCGAGCCAAGAACAGGCATTATTCTCTGAACTTATAAACTTATTCAACAACAAAAACAAAATAAATGCGGTGGTAAAAATTTGGTTGGGCCGCAAGAAATATCGCGACGATTATTATGCCCCGAAAGACAGCGATTTGGAAACAAAATTGAGCTATCTGTCCAAATTGCCCCATATTGGAAAAATAACCGCGAATCATCTGGCGCGGAATCTGGGCGAAGATGTTGTGAAATATGATATTTGGATCCAGCGGCTGGGCGTCGCATTCGCCGCCGGCGGCGAAGAATTGAAATCCAAAATAGACAACGGCAACCTGGATCCGGATGTGCGGGCGGCATGCGATAAAATGTTCGCGCATCTGGCGCGCGTTACCGGCCTGCCCCGCGGATACATTGACGTGGTGCTGTGGAAGGCATGCCAGAATCATATGATAGGGGGGATATAGCGGTTGAACTATATAAGGAAGTTTATTTTCATTATGGCGTTCGCGGGCCTTTGCTTTGCGGCAGATGCAGAGGAAACCCCGGATCGGGCCTTGGAGAACGCAGTTTTGATCGGGGATTACGCAAAGATCGCAGAGGCCATAAAGCTGGGCGCGGGCAACGCGAATTACTTGCTGGGCAAAGAGTCTGACAGATATGCTCCGCGGTATTACGTGATTCGCGCGCTGATGGAAGGCGGGGCGAAAACGGATACGAATCTGGCCGAGCGCGCGTTAGAGCGCATATGCCGCAGCGGCGACTGGGAGCAGTTCGGATTTCTTGATGAAAAGCCGCAGATAGATTGGCTTATGCAAAAGCAGCCTTACAAAGAGATTCATCTTTGCGGAAACGATAATGATTATTCGTTTGAAAAATGCTGTTTGGAGGTTTATGAAATCTATGGCAAAGAGATGGATATATATTATATCGAATTGAATAATTTACGATCGTCCGCGGCCCGAAATAATGATGCAAAAATGATTTCATTGGCAGACGATAAGCTGGCGAAATTAAGGGCCAAATACAAAATTATAGAAATAAAAAAATCTGACCGCGATTCATTCATCGCGCGGGAAAAAGAATGCGACGCCGCGCTGACCGCAGAAGGCACAACCCCAACCGCAGAGCGCGCCGCAGAGCTGATGAAAGATCACATAAGGTGTAGCGCAAAGATCGGCGGCGACATAATGGAAAAGTATTACAAGGGTTTTGATATGCCGGATACGGCCGCCGCCGCGGAAATTGCGATAAGCTCTGCCTGCGCGGGCGACAAATGCGATACGAAAAAGCTTTCCGATTATGCCAAGACCTTCAAAAGATCGGTATATGAATCGCTGGACAATTCCAGGACCACCATAATAATTATCACAAAGGATTAACAGATGAACGTGAAAATTGAAGAATCTTGGAAGACCGCGCTTTCCAATGAATTTGAAAAGCCTTATTTCATTGCGCTGACTGATTTTGTCCGCAATGGGTATAACAAATGGGCCGGCGGCGGCGCGGCGATTTATCCGAAACCGGCCGAGATATTCGCGGCGTTTAATATGTGCCCCTATGAAAAGGTAGAGGTCGTGATAATCGGCCAAGATCCGTATCATGAGCCGGGCCAGGCGCACGGGCTGTGCTTTTCCGTTCGCGACGGCGTCGCGCTGCCGCCGTCTTTGCAAAATATTTACAAGGAAATTCAAAACGATTTGGGGCATCCGTCGGCAATATCGCGGACCGCGGACGGCCATCCATCCGGCGATCTGACAAGATGGGCAGAGCAGGGCGTTTTGCTGCTGAATTCCACATTGACGGTCCAGGCGCATCTGGCGGCAAGCCACGCCGGCAAGGGGTGGGAGCAGTTTACGGATGCGGTAATCCGCGCATTATCGCGGCGTTCCGGGATCGTTTACCTGCTGTGGGGCAGTTACGCGCAAAAGAAAGCGGAAATCATAGACCCGACGCAGAACCTGGTCTTAAAGTCCGTTCATCCGTCGCCGTTGTCGGCATCGCGCGGATTTTTCGGCAATCACCAGTTTTCCCGCGCGAACGAATACCTGGAATCCCAGGGGAAACAACCGATAGAATGGTAATTACCGTAGGGGCAAAGAACCACCCACCGAAATCTGCGATTTCGTCGGGGCCCGGTAATTATTTGCCCCTACATAATCCTTGATTTCCGCGTTCGGCATGTTATAATCAGCGGCGCCGCCCCAATAGTATAATGGTAGAACACGTCCTTGGTAAGGACGAGGCGCAAGTCCGATTCTTGCTTGGGGCACCATCAATTTTCCCCGAACGAAGTGAGGAATGGAAAATTGAGCGTCCTGCGAAGCCCTTGGCGAAGCGGGACTATTAAAGTCCCACTGACTTTGACACTGGGGCACCACCCTTTGCCCTGCGGGCTGGCAGGCCACGTCAATTTACCGCCACATCGGCGTTCGTCTAGTCCTGGCCCTGGCGCAGCGCAAACGTAATGGAAGATTCCGTTTGTTCCATAAGCAAGATACTGCCAATATCCTTCAAGGTCTCTACATGGGTTCCGCCGCACGGATTGGCATCGTATCCCTCTATAATCACAACGCTTACGCTTCCCTTTAATTCCCCTTTGCCCCGGAAAATATCTTTTGTCGCGCAGAATGCTTTTTCCATGGTTTCAAATTCCATGACCGACACTTTTTTGTCTTCGCCGATGACTTGATTGGCGATGGCGACGGCATCCGCCGCCGACTTGCCCGCTTTGTATGTCCCGGCAAAGCGTATGGCGCATGTTTCGCCGTCGGGGGCGATTTCTATGCCTTCGGGCCCGTATCCGTCCGTCACGGCCTTGACGGCGCCCATCAATACATGCGCGGCCGTGTGCATGCGCGAATACCGGCGGCGGCGCTCTTTATCAATCTCAATTACGACATCCGCGTCTTCTTTCAGACTATCCGCCTCGGGGGAATCAAAGGGCAGATCCAAAATCAAAAACAGCTGCCTGTCCAAAACAAGACCGCGCGCGATTGGGTATTTTTTGCCGTCGGGCGCAACAAGGAATCCTTTGTCCTGGGGCTGGCCGCCGCCGCCGGGATAAAATATATTGCCGGACACCCACAAGGCGACGTTTCCCTGGACATTTCGTTTTTCAACGATATATGTTTCTTGGGTGGTTTTCCACGGTTCTTCTTGATAAGCGCGCATAAATGCCTCTGTAATGTTCAGCTATTCTGCCCGGGATCGCATCAAAAATCCACAAAATTATTTTTAAGGGCCCCCGTATTCCTTGGCGGGCCTGATGCTGATGCCGGGCACTTGCATTTTTCTTTTTGTGCACTATTTCGTAATTACAGGAAATGGAGGATTGCATGAAAAAAACTTTGTTGTTGCTGGTTATTGCGTTGGCGCCCATTGCGGCGGCCGCGCGCGTCGCGTCCGCGTCCGAACAGGCGGTTATGACGGTGGCGGGCGTTGGGAAATCGTGCGGGGAACATCCGATTGTCATCGGAGGCACGGTAGAGAAACATCCGAAGCAAGACAAATATCAATTCATTGATCAAACGGGTAAGGTGGTCGTTGAAATTGACGGCGATGATTGGCGCGATGCGGGGGCGCGGCCCAATGGCGCAGTAATGCTGTTTGGCGAAACGGACGGCGATTGTCCCGGCAATATGACGGCCGCCGCGGGGCCAATCAGAATTATAACCTAAGAAAAACCGGTCGGGCGACCGGTTTTTATTTCGCGCAATAATAAAGTTGATTTTCCGTTAAACTTAGATATAATTAGCGCGTTATTTTTACTTCGTGATGACACGATTGACAACCGGATAGCGAATAAAAGTAGCATAATAAGAACAAAGCAAGGTGGCACCGCGGTGGATCCCATCGCCCTTGCGCTGGAATTAAAAATAAAGAGGTGCCAGATGATTTCCAATAAATACCGCACGCATACCTGTGGCGGGCTGAATAAATCCAATGTGGGCGCGACCGTCACCTTGTCCGGCTGGGTGCATCGCAAACGCGACCACGGATCGCTGCTGTTCGTGGATCTCCGCGATAATTACGGCATCACGCAATGTGTGTTTGACCTGACCGATGCCACTGTCGCCGGCATAGACAAAATCCGTCCGGAATCCGTGATTACGGTCGGGGGCCGCGTTGTCGCGCGCGACGCATCCGCAATCAACGGCAAAATCCCGACCGGCGAGATAGAGGTCAAAGCGTCGGATTACAAGGTGCTGAGCGAGGCCGACGTCCTGCCGTTCCAAGTATTCGGCGAAGAGGACGTGTCCGAAGACCTGCGCCTGAAACACCGTTACCTGGACCTGCGCCGCGAACGCATGCACGGCAAAATACTATTCCGCAACCGCGTGATACGGGCGATGCGCGACAAAATGTGGGAACTGGGCTTTTCCGAATTCCAAACGCCGATTTTGGGCGCGACATCGCCCGAAGGCGCGCGCGATTTCATCGTGCCGTCGCGGCTGCACCACGGCATGGTTTACGCCCTGCCGCAATCGCCCCAGCAATGGAAGCAGATGACCCAGATTTCCGGGTTTGACCGGTATTTCCAGATCGCGCCGTGCATGCGGGACGAGGATTTGCGTTCCGACCGCATGCTGGAATTCTATCAGCTGGATTTGGAGATGTCGTTCGTAGAGCAGAGGGATGTCCAGGAAGTGTGCGAGGCGGTCGTAGTTTCGCTGATAAAGCAGTTCTCGGATGCGGCCAGGCTGCATCCCGAAATCCCCCAGATACCGTATGATGACGCGATGCTGAAATACGGGTCGGACAAGCCGGACCTGCGCAATCCCATAATAATCAGCGACGTTACCGAAATATTCCGCAATTCCGATTTCGGGGTATTCGCGAACGCGATCCGCGACGGCGCGGTCGTGCGCGCCGTGCCCGCGCCAAAATCGGTGGACAAGCCGCGCAGCTGGTTTGACAAGGTAGAGGGTTTCGCCAAGGACGAGCTGGGGCTCGCCGGATTGGGATACATAGTGTTCGCGGAAGACGGCCCGAAGGGCCCGGTCGCAAAGAAACTGACCCCGGAACAGATAGCCGCCATCCGCGTTGCCGCGGGCGCGGACGCGGGGGACAGCGTGTTCTTTGTATGTGCGGCGCCGGACATTGCGGCCAAGGCCGCGGGCAAACTGCGCACGCGTTTCGGCGAAGAGCTGGGCCTGGTCAATCCGGATGAATTCCGCCTGTGCTGGGTCATAGATTTTCCGTTCTTTGAACCGGATCCGGAGTCGCCCACCGGCATTGCGTTCGGGCATAATCCGTTCTGCCGGCTGCTGGACGATTCGCATGAACTGGATTTGTCCGAGCCGTTAAAGCTGAAAGCGTCGCAGTATGACTTTGTCCTGAACGGCCAAGAAATCGGCGGCGGATCTCTGCGCAATTACAATCCGGAGAACATGCTGAAACTGTTCGCGGCGACCGGATACGGCGAAGACATTGTCAAACAAAAGTTTGGCGGGCTGTATACCGCGTTCCAATACGGCGCGCCGCCGCACGGCGGGCTGGCCATGGGGATAGAGCGCATAGTCTGCATATTGTTGGGCGAAGAAAATCTGCGCGAGGTTACGATGTTCCCGACGAACCAGCGCGGCCAGGACCTGATGATGGGCAGTCCGAACACCCCGTTTGAACAGCAGCTGCGGGATGTGCATATCCAGTTCAGAAAGAAAAATTAAAACACGGGGCTTGGCCCCGCGTTTTGATTTAAGATTTATGATTTACGGATTTAAGATTTGTTTTAATATGAAAAGATTTAAATCTTAAATCAGCAAATCTTAAATCCTAAATTATGAAAACCTTCTTATCGCATGATTTCCGGCCGCTGGGTTATAATACAGGCGGGGGAGAAGTCATGCAGGAAGAAACGTCAGTCCAGATATCTATTGATAGAATCGTTTACAGACTGCATCTGTCGCCGTATCAGGCGTTCATTTTGTCCCAGAACGTGCACAAGTATAAACTGGACAAGCTGATAAAGCGCGGAGAATTGCTATACGCCCCTTACCGGTGCGATCCCTGCAACAACTGGCGCGAACGCGCGGCGAAGATGCTCTTGGGGCCGCGCGCGGATTTGATCGGATCTGACCAGGTTCTGGTCGTGGATCAGCGCGGAATAAAACTGTATTCCACCGGATTTTACAAAGCGGGCGACGGATATGGCCACGCGTATTACGCCGATTCCCAAGGCCATAAGATAGAAAGAGGCATACTGGGCGGCGGGCGATAAAAAACGCGGCGTGGCCGCGTTTTTAGAGTTGAGAGTTGAGATACAACTCTCTGTTAAAACCTTTCATGCGTCGCCATGAATTCATTCAAAAAATCCGGATCTATTTTGGATGAGATTTCAAACAGCGAATAATCGCGGGATCCGTCGGGGGCGATAGAAAGCCTTATCGGTTCCGGCATCGGCGACGTCCCGCGCAGCGTTATGTTCAATTGCGCGGCCAGTTTTCCGCCGGCAATTTTCAGCATGCCGGCTATGTCCGAATGCGCGACGCGCAAAGCGAACGGCCGGACCGTTTCAAAGTTTCCGGCATCGTATTTTCCTATTATATGCATGGACTTGATTTGCGTCCGCCCGCCGGTCAGCATGGTCGCCACCGCGTCGCCCATCGTCGCCCGCGTTACAGAGTCCGCGCCCGCATAGAATTGATCAATCCCCAGGCCGGACAATATCCCGCCGTCAAACGCCAGGTCCAGGCCGCCCGACATATTCGCCCAGAAATCATGCGCGGTGACGCCGGATGTTTCCAATTCCGCCTGGGCGGTGATCATGGTGTCGCCAAGGTTCAGCCCGGCGTTGTTTTGCAAAATATTTCCGGCGATGCCGAACCTGTTGGCCTGCAACAACGCACTATAACGGGATCCGCGCTTGTCCAGCGCGAACAGAATGCTGCCCCGCGCCTTGTCCGTTATGGACATTTGCTGGGAATTATCTTTGATGGCATATACAAAGTTCGCGTATTCTTCCCCGTTATACCTTAACCTGTTGGCGGAAAGGGTCGCCGATATTCCCAACGCGAACGGAACGGTCAGCGGCTCTGCCGTGACGAACTGTTCGGAATCATAATTCTGGACATAAGACGCGTTTATAAACGAATCTATGTCCAGGACATCGGCGCGCAGGTCAAACGCGCGCCCGTCGTATTTGCCGGAAATCGCCGCGCGGCCGTCGTCAAAGAATGTTATGTTCAGGCCGGACGCGTATGGCGGGCGATAAACGCCCGAAACCGCCATCGGTATATTGTTTTTCAGGAATTTTGTGTCCAGGCCGGGATAATACGCCCGCAAGAAATCAATCAGGTTCGCAGTCATCCGGAACGCCCCGTCGCGCGCGACGCCGATTGACCATGCGTCGCGCCCGTTGCGGAGAAAGCCGAACGCCACCAGCGCGCCGTTTTTGATTTCGGCCGACTGAATCGCGCCGACGGCCGTTCGCATTGACGCCGGCAGAACGTCAAAGATTGGATGTTTCGCGGGCATTGCGTCCAGAAAAGTATTCTTTTTGGAAAACGATATCGTGTAATCATCGCCGCTGATTTCCGCAACGCCCGTCGTGTCGGGAAAAGCGAATTCAATATATCCGATGCGGTCGCCGAAATAATCGCGCAAGGCCTTTAATTGCGCAAGCGCCGGCTCTGGATTGCCCGACCGGATGCGCAGCGCATATTCCAGCGGCAGAACGGATAGAGATCCCGCGGCCGCGAATTCGCGCGAGCTGAAAGTAAAATTATTGCATGCCCAGTTGGTCGCGTCGCCCTCAAACTCGCAATAAATATCGGCGCCGTCTTTTAATATCCTGGCCGAGAGTCGCGTGCCGCGCCCCGTTATTTCCCCGGATACCAGCGCGGAAATGCCGCCGCCCATGACGTTGAGGCCGTCTATCAGGACCCTGTCCGCCGCGCCCGTGGATTTCAGGCGGAATTTATTAAATGTTCTGTCCATGAAAGAGAGCCGCCCCGACAAATCCAAATCCAAGTCGGAATTCCTTAAAACCCCCGCGTTCTGCAACAGGAACGTCATATCGTAATTCAGATTGTCTGCGCGCAGCCGCACGGATCGCCGCGCGCCGGATAATTTTATCTCGCCGGAAAAGGCCGCGCCCCCGGTCGTTCCCGATATATCGTAAAATCTGAAATCGTCCCCGCCGTTCCATTCGTATTTCATGCTGACCGCGACCGATGAATTCAGCGCCGGCACGTCAAATGCGAACCATCTGTTGATTTTGTCCGTTTCTATGGCCAGTGTGCCGGCGGCGGATACATTGCCGGCGCTGTCGGTGGCCAATGTTCCGGTAATAGTCAGGTTGACGTTGGGATTCCGTATTACGAATTCGCGCCCGGCCAAATCAAAGGTATATTTATGCTGGTCGGTGCGGACGGTCCCGGAAAACAGCCCGTCTTTCAGACGGCCGTTTATGTCGCCGTATGTCTTGCCCATGAAATGAATCGCGGAGTTTTCAATTATCAGCTGGCTGTTCAATGCCGGCGGCGAGAGGCTGGCGATATCCAAATCCGCGCCGTATATCGATATAGAGGCGGGAATCGGCGCCGTTGAAAGCGAAAATATTTTTGCGATGGGAACGCGAAAGCTGACGGTGTCTATGTGATTGGCCCCCGCATATTCCGCAACCGTAATGTCATGCGCGGATATTGTCGCCCGCCCCAACAGGGATATCCGGACGCGTCCGTTGATTTTTATATGCATGCCGGTCTGGTTCAGGACGGACGTTTCCAGTCCGGGTTTCAGCCGGTCCAGATTTATCATCGGCGGGATTATTATGACAGAGAGCAGCGCCGCGGCCGCGGCCGCCGCCGTCCACCAGAAAAAACGCGCCAATTTCAAATGCGTGCGAAGTCTTGCCATTCCCCGTTCCCCTTGTATTTTGATTATAATGTTCTATACTGAGGCAGTAAAGTGAAAATGTAGGGGCAAATAATTATTTGCCCCTACAAGTTGGTTAAAATGAATAAGAAAATTTTTGATCTTAAAAGCGACTATAAACCCACCGGCGACCAGCCGCGGGCTATACGCGAACTTGTGGGCGGCCTCCGCGCGGGCGAACGGTCCCAGGTTCTGCTGGGCGTCACCGGTTCGGGCAAGACGTTCACAATGGCGAACGTAATCGCCGAAATGGGCCGGCCCGCCCTAATTATGGCCCCGAACAAGATTCTGGCGGCGCAGCTTTATACCGAGATGAAGGGATTCTTTCCGAACAACCATGTGGAATACTTTGTTTCTTACTATGATTATTACCAGCCCGAGGCCTATGTTCCCACAACCGACACCTATATAGACAAAGATGCGTCAATCAACGACCAGCTGGACCGCATGCGGCATTCCGCCACGCGCGCCATGCTGGAAGAACGCGACGTGGTCGTCGTCTCGTCCGTATCCAGCATTTACGGATTGGGCTCGCCGGAAACATACTCGGAAATGAAGGCGACATTCGCGCCGGGCGATCGGGTCGGCATGCGCGATGTAATGCGCGGGCTGGTTGATTTGCAATACAAACGCAACGATATAGGATTCAATCGCGGCGAATTCCGCGTCCGCGGCGACAGTCTGGATATTTTCCCCAGCCACAGCCAAGACCGCGGCTGGAAAATGTCGTTCTTTGGCGACGAGGTTGAAGAGATTTGGGAATTTGATATTTTAACCGGGCAAAAAATACGGCGGCTTGAACGCGCGGTGGTGTATCCGAATACACATTACGCCACGCCGATGCCCAGCATTTTGCAGGCCTTGAATGAAATCCGCAGCGATCTGGGGCCGCGTCTGGAATATTTTCACGATAATATGAAGTATATAGAAGAGCAGCGTCTGCGCGAGCGGACAAATTTTGACATAGAGATGATGGAGGCGACGGGCACATGCCGCGGGATAGAGAATTATTCGCGTTATCTGTCCGGGCGCCGTGCGGGCGATCCGCCGCCGACACTGTTTGAATATCTGCCCAAAGACGCTATTTTATTTGTGGACGAGTCGCACGTGTCGGTGCCGCAGATTGGCGGAATGGCGCGCGGCGACCGCGTGCGCAAGGAAACGCTGGCCCAATACGGATTCCGTTTGCCCAGCGCGATAGACAACCGCCCGCTGACATTTGACGAATGGGACAGATTCCGCCCGCAAACAATATTCGTGTCCGCTACGCCGGCGGATTGGGAATTGGAACAATCGCGCGGCATAGTCGCGGAACAGGTGATACGCCCGACCGGCCTCTTGGATCCGGTTTGCGAAGTGCGCCCGACAAAGAATCAGGTGGATGATTTGCTGGGAGAAATGATCCCCCTCCTGCGGAGGGGTGCCGCGCCTGTATTGCGCGGCGGGGAGGGTTTTGGATCACGCGAACCCTCCCAGTCAATTTTGCCCGCAAACAAGCGCGGCAAAATTGCCACCCCTCCAAAGGAGGGGAATCCAGGTCGCGTCCTTATCACCACTCTCACCAAAAAAATGGCAGAGCAATTGACGGACTATCTGACCGAAAACGGCGTCCGCGCGCGGTATCTGCACAGCGATATTGAAACATTGGAGCGCATAGAATTGCTGCGAGAGCTGCGCATGGGAAAATTTGACGTCCTGGTCGGAATCAATCTGTTGCGCGAAGGGCTGGACATACCGGAATGCGAATTGGTCGCGATTATGGATGCGGACAAAGAGGGATTTCTGCGCAGCGCGCGTTCGCTGATCCAGACAATCGGCCGCGCCGCGCGGAATATAAACGGCCGCGTGATATTGTATGCGGATAAAATTACGGATTCCATGCGCGTGGCGTTGGATGAAACCGCGCGGCGCCGCGAAAAGCAAATGAAGTATAACGCCGAGCATAAAATCACGCCGCGCGGAATCGTGAAAACCATATTTGAAGAGGTGAAAGACCGCGGGGAAAGAACCGATAAAAAGCGTCAATTCGTTTATTCCAAGACCGGCGTTATGGATGCGGAATCTTTGAAAAAAGAAATAGCGAAACTGACGAAAGAAATGCGCCGCGCGGCCGAAGACCTGGAATTTGAACGCGCGGCAGGGCTCCGCGATACGGTGCATAAATTGGAAGACGATTTGTTATTGCTGGGGGGCTAAAACCATGCGTGGGGTTTTACTTTTTGCGATTTAAATCCCTTAATTGGCCCAGTAAATGTATAATTTCCACGCTGGTGAGTTCTGTTGGTTTGCCTTTGTCCCATGAATAAGTTCCATTGCTGGCAGTAATTTTTACATCCGGATCTTCTATAATTTCGCGGATTTTTTCGGTTTCAGTTCCAGTTTCTAAAAATCCTTTGTTGATTCTGTCGGATCGCCCAAACCATTTTGCATCGCCGTTTTCTTCCTGGTCGCGCAATTGCTTGCTGCGTTTCAGATTCATCATGGCATCCCAAAATTTCCCGCCGCTGCTTTGTTTCGCCCGCCAGCTTTCCGTTATTTTTTGAGATAAGTTTTTGTATTTGCCCAGGGCGAAAAGAACCTCTGCCAAATCTGCGATGACGATGCGCATATCGCTGTTTTCCTGACGTAGCCGTTTTATTTCTTGTTCTGCTTGCGCGGCTTTTTGCGCGGAAGTTTCTTTTGCTGGCATGATTCATTCCTTTGTTTTAATACAAAAACCGCCAAAGAATTGGCGGTCGGGGAGTTCAAAAAATCATAGTAAAGAATGACCCCGCCAGTTTTTGTCCGCTTTCGCTTTCGCTGCAGCGCGACTGTTTTATAACCGACGGCTCCCCGACCTTGTGGCGGGGCGTGCCGATAAAACAAAAGGCGCGTGCCGCGCCACAAGTTTATCGGGCGGATACGGCGCTTTTTATTGCGTCGCTTTACTATGGGCTTTTTGAAGGCCCCGAACCCAAATCCCTTTGGATTCCTACAAATTATACCAATTTTTTTAAGATTTGCAAAACAATTTATTTTGGATAGAATCCAAATATAATGGATGTTCGGATGCAAGAAATTAAATTAAAAAATGTTGGCGAAACGCGGGCCTGGGCGGCGGAATTCGCAAAGACCCTGTGTGCGCCGTGCGTTGTTGCCCTGCACGGCGATCTGGGAATGGGCAAGTCAGAAATCGCGCGCAGCATTATTCAAACTCTCTGCGGCGCGGACACGGTGGTTCCCAGCCCGACGTTCACGCTGGTGCAGAGTTATGAATGCTCCGTCGCATGCCCCCCCTCTTGGGGGGGGCTGTCGCGCCGTAGCGATAGCGAAGGCAGACTGGGGGGGGCTACTTCCGAAAAAAATAGTAATAAAAAGTCATTAAATGAAGAAGTCCCCCCTCGTCGCCCTTTGGGCGACACTCCCCCCCACCGGGGCCCCCGCGCGACAGAGCGGATTTCCCATTTTGACCTATACCGCATTACTGATGCGTCGGAATTGGAAGAAATAGGCCTGGGCCATGCATGTGCGAATGATATTACCCTGATAGAATGGCCGGAAATCGCCGCCGGTTTTCTGCCCGCCAATACTATTCATATTTATTTGGAAGAATATGAAGGTGGCAGAAAATTGGAAATGACAGAATGACAAAGTGACAGAGTGACAGAGTTATTGCAACCGCGCACAAAGTGCGCGGTTATTATTTGTTGCGGCTTTGCCGCAACACCACAACTCTGTCACTTTGTCACTCTTTGCGCAGCAAAGATTGCACCGCCAATGGAAAATCCGCGGCATTGGCCAGATACGACGCGGACGCCAGGAAATCCGCGCCCGCGGCCCAGCATAGTTTCGCCGTCGCCGGATTGATTCCGCCATCCACGCTGATTTTGAAACACAACCCATATTTCCGCCGGGTATTGGCAAGCGTTGAAATCCGATACACTGCATCCGGCAGGAATTCTTGCCCGTTCGGGCCGGGGCGTATAGACATCACCAGAATTTCATCAACCTCTTTTAATATCGGTTTCAATATTTCCAGCGGCGAATCCGGGTGCAGCGCGATTCCCGCCCGCTTTCCCAATTCGCGTATCTTTTTCAGCGCCGCCCGCGCGCCGTTCGTGCCGGTTGATATTATTATGGTATCCGCCCCGGCCGCCGCCGCCTGTTCCGCCCAGATTATCGGGTTTTCGGTCATCAGGTGAACATTCAAATGAGCGTTTGTGTGTTCGCGGATAAAGCGAAGCTCGTCCATGCTGCCGGTTATTCTGTTCACATAAAATCCATCCATCACGTCGCAATGAATCATGCTGATGCCGCCGGATTCAAACAGCTTGTAAGTCGTGGGGCTGCGCATATTAAAACCCTGGGTGCTGGGCATAATCGGAATAAAGGCCGGCGTTTTCGCGATCTTTCTGCGGCGGAATATTTTGGGAAGCCAGGATAACAATCTGCCCCATTTTTCCCGGCGGGCGACATAGTGTTTCGCGCGCGCCGCATCGTTCTGCCAGATTTGTTTGGCGCAGGCGGCGACGGCGGCGTCCGCCCCCAGATTATGAACGGGCAGCCCGAACATCTCGCCCGCCAGATTTTCTATTCCGGGTATATTCGTGCCGCCGCCGGAAATATAGACTGCTGACGGCCCGTATTTTTCTATGTGCCGCGCCAATTCTGCCCGCGCCAGTTCCATGATTTCGCGCAATGCGGGCAGGCCCGCGTCGCACACGTCGGCGCGCGACAATTCGTAACCGGCGTCCGCGACAGCGAATCTGTCCATTTCGCTGGATGCGGCGACAAGGCTGGCCACCTTTATCTTTTCCGCGTCGGGGAAAGGAATGCGCAGCCTGTCGGCTATATCGTTTGTGATTTTAATCTGGCCCATCGGGATCTTTGACAGCGACACGATGCCGCGCGCGGTCCAGCATGACACGGTTGTCCATGCCGCGCCCAGGTCAATGAAGACGGCGGGCGCGGCGGATTTGCGCGCGGCCATCCCGATAAGCACCGCCGGGTCAAAAAAGCCCGCCGATTCTATGTGCGCGGTGCGCAATACGGATTGCGCCGAATGCATGTCTTCGCGCGAATAAGAGATGACATGGAACACCGACGACAGGGCGCAATCGGTCTGGCCGACCGGCAGCGATATGTTCTTGAATCCGGGGATGTCATAGCGCAGCGGGATTATATGCAGCGGCGCCTCGTTCGCGTTCTGCAAATCAAACAATATTTCGGAAATCTGTTTGCCGATGTCGTTCGCGGAAATCTTGCGCGCGCCGCCCCATTCCGTCGTTTTATTGATTATCGCCGACCGCGCGAATCCGAAATCGCCGGTGACATAGGCCGATTCAAAATGCTTTCCAAGTTGGGATTCCAGCTCGTCAACCGCGGTTTTAAGGGCGAACGCGGTGTCGGGCGATTCGCAGATTTTCAGAACGCTCTGCGCGACGCGGCCGCCGCGCACGCGAACGCCCAGCGCGCGGACCGCAGAGGATCCCAGATCAAGGCAAAGAAAAGACGAGTCAATCAGGTTCATGGTTAGGCGCTGGGCACTGGGCACTGGGCACTAGTTACTAGTGCCCAGTGCCTATTTTACAAATGTTCTTTCCGGATCGCGCAGATCCAGGACGCGGATATCGCGGGCGAGGATGTCGGTTTTCTTGTCCAGCTCGGCCAGTCTGCGGATCGCGCCCTCTGCGTTATTTTCCGGCAGTTTGACGATGACGCCGGAATTCAGCGCCAAGTCCCACCGCCGCCCGTCGGTCCATTCCAGATAGTTCAATTCGGCCATGATTTTTGGCGCGCGCGTCACGGCGCCCGCTATGCCGCCCAGATCGTTCGGCAAATCCCCGCGAAAGACCAGCGAGTTTTCCGGCCTCTGCCCCGACGGGCGGTTTATTTTCGTCCCGTCGGCGCCGATTGGATAATAATGCGTTCCGTCCGTCCAGGCGGCGATCGCGGTCCGCATTTGGACCTTGATTTTCAGCGTCCCGTTCGGCATGCGGCGCACGGACGCCGCGTCTATGTCCGGAATGGCGGAAATCCGCGCCAATACGTCGCCCAATTTCACCCGGTAAGTCGGCGTGCGCGGGGAAATGCCGATGGCCGCGGCGATGGCGGATTTGTCCGCCGCGCCGTTTCGCGAAGAAACCGAGATGGCCCGTATATCGGCAAAGCCGCCGCGCCCCATGACCAGCATGGTCAGCCGCACGGAAAGATAGGTCGCGATTATAATGGCGAATGCGAAAGCCGCCCAAAAAAGAAAGGTTTTTCTCATAACCGGAATTATATCAGAAAAAGCGGAAAAGTGAAATAAAGAAACAGCGACAACGATTGCTTTTTACATAGCCCTCAGCAGATAGCCGCGGCTGAACATGCATCTGCGGTAAGATCCGACCGATTTGGATGTCGTGTTAGGCGGAACGGACATCAGCATGCGCTGGCCTATGTCTTGGTTTTCGTTGGATTGGAATGTTACCCACAGGCCCTCCCAATTAGGCATCTGGCTGGCGCCGCTGGGCATCAGCAGCTTGGCCGCGCGGGACCGCGGTATGTGCGCCGGCGCCGTTATACCCAGGCAGGCCCGGTGGTCGCGGACGAACTGCGCCAGGGTCACGTGATCGTTTTCCCAGTTAAGTATGGTCGCGTTGTCTATGCTGCCGCCGTTGGGGGACGAGCAGCCCCAAACCGTAAAAAACAAGGCGCAAAGCAGAAAAAAGGATTTTTTCATAATTCCATTATAATTTAATTGCGTTGACGGGGCAATAGTTTTTATAATGCCGGTGAATGGTAACTGGCGGCTGGTGATCCGTAATCGGAAACCATCTGGCGATATAAGTTATAATACCAATCACCAGTCACCAGTTACCAACCACCAATCACTGCGAGCGACCGGGGGGAGCGAGCATGAACAATGTAAACAAATTCATACAGCTGGCGAATTTCTATAACCAGATGCTGGCCGTCATGGCGGCCATATGCGTTCAAAAGGGCGGCATCCCGATAGAGCAATACGTCGGGCGATTCTTTGCCGCGGACGTTCTGGAATTCCTGGCCGAATACGGCGCAAAGCTGCAAACCGACGATGAGTCTGTCCAGCGCGTCGCCGCGCTGTTCAGGGCGGAATATGAAAAGGCGAAAGATCTGACCACGCCCAGCCAAAAGCCGATATTTGAGATGACGCTGGAAGAATTTGAAAAAGTGATGAACATTTAGGATTTAAGATTTAAGATTTACGGATTTAAGATTTGCGGATTTAAGATTTAAAAAATCAAAAATCATCGGTCTTAAATCTTAAATTAAGCGGTGTTGAAATGAAAAAAACGTTTTTGTGCTTTATGCTTTATGCCCTGTGCCTGGTCCCGCTTGCCGGTTGTTTGAAGGCGCCGGGGCAGCAGGGAGAGGTTCCGCCCTATGACACTGTCCAGGTCATAGACAATCTGGTCGTTGACCAGAACTCGGTTCCGATTTTCCCGCGCAAAGCCGCGCTGACCACCGATACCGCGCGCCGGTTTTCCATAGAATTGCCGAAACGCTGCACCGTGGATTGGGATAACCAGACCATTTTGTCCGTCGTCCCAGAGACGCCGATGGAAATGACGCGGCTGGCGGTCGGCGACCCTCTGCCGGACTTTAACGTGGAAGATTACTCGTTTGAAAAACTGACGGTCAAAGACGCCCTGCAAAAATTGTTAAAGGGGACGAGGATAAGGGTGATAGAGGACGAAGACCTGCCGGACAAAATCACAGGAACCATAAAATCGGGTTCGCTTTCCGACGCGGTTGAATTGATCGCGAAAATGGGCAAGGTCTATTATGCCTATGACGACAACGCGCGCCAGCTGCGCATAGGGGCGCACGGCAAATGGCTGATTAAAATGCCGCGGGACCAGAATATGATAATGGCGCTGCTGGATGCGATGCGCGGCGCGGAGATGCGCAACCTGCTGGTCAACTGGGAAGACAAGACCGTTTCGCTAGAGGGCAATTTCCAGACCGAGCGCGATGTGAAAAAAATAATCGCGGACATGGGGTCGCGCAAATTCCTGATCGCGTGGGACATGGACGTTTACCGCGTGTATCCGCGGACGGACAATCCGATAGTATGGATGAACATACTGCCCGCGATGGGGGAAAACAACGTGAAGATGTCCATTCCCGGCGTCGTAGGGCGCCTGCTGCTGACCAGTCCGGAAATAAATACCAAGACTTTGCAGCAGTTCCTGTCGCAACAGGCGAATCTGGTCCTGATTTCCCAGGGAACGTTCGTGATTCCGAACGGGTGGCAGTCGCGGTTTGACATCGGCCAGTGTTCGCGCGAAGAGCGTTTGGAAACAAACCTGATCGTCGGGGCCCAGGCCACATACGGCGACTATGCCGGAATGAAAAAACTGGATGCCAAGATTGTTCTGCGCACTAATTCCGGCGAAATATCGGCGTTCAACGTGCCGTCGGCTCTTGGCGACAACTATGTCATAATCGGGATACCCACGCATTCGTTCGTAGACACGCCCGAAACCCTTATATCGCCGTTTGCAGAGCTGGTGGTGTTCATGTCGCCCCGCATCATATCCATAGTCCCGCGGCAACAGAATTTCACGCCGGTTTCCGGCCAGGCCCTGCGCGATTATTTGGAAGAGTAATATGAAATCGCGACTTTATATTCTTGCGCCGAACGGCAACGATTTCGCAGAACAACAAATGAGCGTTCTGAGTGGGGCGTATGACGAAGTTTTGCACATAAATAAAGTCATGCCTTTTTCCGATTTGCCGTTAATTGCCGATAATTGTGAAAAAGTTTTCGCCATAGATCCGGATTTCTGCGATTGGAATATTCCGAACTCCGCTTTGGATACGCGCGGGCTTTTGGCGGTATGCCTGGACACCACATCTTACAGCTGGATAGATTTGGAGTATGCGAAAGGCAAAGGCATATCCGTAACAAACGTCCGCGGATGGTCAACGGAAAGCGTCGCAGAGCAGAGTATTTTAATAGCCATGAATCTGGCGCGCAAGCTGCCGTTATTGTTGCAGAATAAAATGGAAATAAATTTTGAAACGATGCGCGGCGCAGAACTGCGCGGCAAAACCGCCGGAATAATAGGATTGGGGAAAATAGGAACACGTATCGCCGAACTATGCGCCGCGTTTGGAATGAATGTTTGCTATTGGTCACGTAAATCACAGGATGACAGATTTGCAAAGACAGAACTGGCGGACGTTTTCAAAAATGCGGATTTTATATTCCCAGCATTATCTAAAAATAAAGATACGGAAGGCATAATAAAAGATTTACTGTTGAAATCTATGAAGTCGGGCGCGATTTTTACCGAAATAAGTGATAATTTTCTATACAATCATAACTTGTTGTTAGACATGGTTAAAAACAATAAAATTTATGGATACGGATTTGAAGAATTGCATCCGAAAAGCTATGAAGGGAATATTTTGGCAGTTCCGCCGGTTGCGTATTATACAACAGAGGCAATGAATAGAAATACGGCCCAATGGCTTGACTGCATAGTCGGCGTAAAAAACAGCGCGGCCATAAATAAACTGAATTAAACGGGAATCAAAATGTTGTTCACGAAACTGGAAAGAAAAATAGCGTTCAGATACCTGCGGGCCAAGGGCCGCGGGTTCGGCAGCGTTATATCATGGGTGTCATTGCTCGGCATCATGCTGGGCGTCGCGACGCTGATCGTCGTTATGTCCGTGATGTCCGGATTTCATCACGTATTGCTGAACCGCATAATCGGCATGAACGGCCATGTCGTGATTTATTACCAGGACGGCGCGATCAAGGACTATGATTTCCTGATTGATAAAATAAGGCAGAATAAAATCGTGGAACAAAACCTGGTCAGCATAATTCCGATCGCCGAAGGCCAGGTGATGATTTCCGCAAACGGAAACAATTCCGGCGCGATGGTTCGCGGGGTGCGCTTGACGGATCTGGCTAACACCGCGGTTGCGAGCAAGATTTACGGGCGGCCCTTGGCAGAGGTAAAGGATAACGAGCTGGTGATGGGGATGAGCCTGTCGCGGTCGCTGCGCCTGACGCTGAACGACAGCGTGTCGCTGATATCCGCCAACGGCGGGACGGCCACGGCATTCGGCACCATGCCGCGCATCATGTCTTACCCGGTGGTGTCCAGTTTCTTTATGGGGATGTATGAATATGATTCCGGGTATGTGTTCATGTCCCTCTCCACCGCGCAGAAATACCTGAACATTCCTGACGGCGTGACGCACATAGACCTGTTCCTGAAAGACCCGGAAAAAACAACCGCGGTGCGGACGGCGCTGTCTGACGCTCTGCCGGCCGGATTCGTGGTGCGCGACTGGCGCGACATGAACCGCGGGTTTGTCGGCGCGTTGCAGGTTGAGTCTAATGTCATGTTCCTTATCCTTATGCTTATTGTGATTGTCGCGGCGTTCAATATCGTTTCGTCGCTGGTAATGATGGTGAAAGACAAGTCCAAGGACATCGCGGTTCTGCGCACGTTCGGCGTGTCGCGGCGCAGCATGATGAAAATATTTATCCTTTCGGGCACATCCATCGGCGTTATCGGCGCGGCGGTCGGAACGGCGCTCGGCATCATAATCGCGGCATACATAGAACCGATACGCCAGTTTTTTCAATGGGCGACGGGTCGCGATTTATTTCCGGCGGAACTGTATTTTCTGTCCGAGCTGCCATCCGACATATCCGCGGCGTCCGTGGTCGGGATAGCGTTGACCGCAATCGCGCTGTCATTCCTGGCGACGCTGTATCCCGCGTGGCGCGCGTCAAAACTGGATCCGGTAGAGGTGTTGAGAAATGAGTAAGATCACTTTTGTTTTTGGCGCGAGTGGGGCGGGGAAAACAACGTCCATAATTCCCAAGATTATGGCGGAAATGGATGATCCGAAAGTTATTGAAATAGATGACATAAAGCGAGAATTGTCGTCAGAATTACCAGATGCCCAAAAGAACAAATTGAGAAATGCGCAGTTTAATGTAGCCATTAAAACTGCGATTTCAGAGAATAAAAATATTATTATTTCTTTCCCGTTCCTGATGCTGAACCCAAAACGAGTAATAGATATTTATAAGGCGGCCAAACTGAAAGAATATGATACAGAAGCGGTATTTGTTCCGGTCAGTTTCAAACGGTCAGAGCAAGGCGTTGATTACAGGTATGTTCAAACTTTACTGGGAGAGCCGACGGGCGAGGTACCGCGCAGATTGAAACCGTGGCGAAATAAAATCCTGCATCTGGCGGTACCTGTCACGCTCAAGATTTTGAAAGAGAGCAAGCAGGTAAACAGAATCAGACTGTTCAATCGCGATGGGACAGAGTTGCTTGATAATAAGATAAAGACATTCTTTGCGGAACAAAATCGTAAATTATCCAAAGAAGAACAAGAAGACTATTCTGAAAAGTTTAAGAAGATACAAAATTTTCTTAACGATCCGGAAAACAGAAAAATCTTTAACCAAAAGCTATATCAATAGTTTAAGATTAAATCTAAATGACGTGGGGAAAAAAATGAGCGGGATATTAAAATCTTTATCCAAGGCGAATGTCGGCGACGTGGTGCTTTCCGTCCGCGACATAGGCCGCACGTTTATAGAGGGCGGCCAGCCGCTGCATATCCTGAAAGGCGGCGGGTTTGACCTGCGCCGCGGCGAAATCATCACGCTGGTCGGGCCGTCGGGATGCGGAAAATCAACACTGTTGCAATGCGTGGGATTATTGGACAAGCCGACGCACGGGCAAATCGTGATAGACGGAATTCCCGTGCACAAGATGAACGATGAAGAGCGCACGTCCGTGCGCCGCAAAAAACTGGGGTTCGTGTATCAGCGGCATAATTTGCTGGACGATTTCACGGCGATTGAAAATGTCCTGCTGCCCATGCTGGCGGATGGCGCGGACGAGGACGCGGCATTCGCGCGCGCGTCGCGTTTGCTGAAATCCGCGAACGTCCTGCACCGCGCGGGACACCGCCCAAGCGAAATGTCGGGCGGAGAGCAGCAGCGAACCGCGGTCGCACGCTCTCTCGCCAATAACCCCGATATATTGCTGGCGGACGAACCGACCGGCAGTTTGGATCCCATGCACGCGGCGACGGTGTTTGACCTGCTACTGGATCTGGTGCGGCGCAGCAAGATGGCGATGCTGTTTGTGACGCATGATATGTCGCTGGCCAACCGCGCCGATAAAGTTATTACCATAAAGAATGGTATTGTTGGATAAATAGACTACCCCGGATTTCCATCGGCAACAAGTTGCCGGGAAATCCAACCCTTCTGAGAAGGGTATCTTCGTGCTCATTAGGTTAAAATTAATGAGCGCTAGTTCCCCTTCGCAGAAGGGGAGGAAAGCTTGGCAGCTATGCTGCCTTGGCTTTCCGGGGTAGTCAATAAATCAAAAAGGAGGAAAGAATGCCGAAAGAAACATCAAAAAACGAACGCAAAATCAGCTGGCGATTTCTGGGCGGCTGGGGATGGATGATATATGTCGTTCTGGCCGTATTTTTCCTCGGCTGGTCGGTCGGACGCTTTGCGCATTCTGTCCATTATCATAAAACGATTATAGAGCAAAAGGTTGCCGCCGCCCAAAACACTAACGTTCCGGCGGCGCCGGCCGAAACGCCACCGGCGGGGGAAGGGGTAAAAACGCCCGAAACCGCGATGCCGGCAGAGCAAACTTGCGCCACGGTTGAAAAGCTTTTGCTGCGGCAATTGGGCGACACCGCATTTTCCGAAGACCCGCGCGATCACTTTCACCGCGCGAACGTGTATTCCAAGGTCAGCCTGCGCGGCTGTCCGGAATCCAGCGAGAGGTTCCGCCGCTTGGCCCTGCGGGAACTGCAAATCGGATTTGCCCTCGGCGAAGACCGGATGGAAGAAAAAACCAAGGCAGAGGTCGCGGATACTTACAACAAGCTGGAAATGAAGGCAGATGCGGATAAGTTTTTTAACAAAATGAAACAGTTGACTGATCCGACGATTGACTTCATAATACAGGTGCAGAGAATTATAGAAGAGCCGCCGCAACGGCAAAATTAATTCGGCGAACGGGATTATGTTTTTTGTTCAAAAAAAACGGTCGGTTTTTTTGGACACTTTTGCTGATTTTTCCGAAACCAAAAATCTTTGGACTTCCGCGCATTTTTGAATCTCTCCGTTACGCCTCTCGTTGGGCATATTAACCGACCGTTTATTTTCCCCATTGCGTTTCGTTTGTGGGTGACGCTGCTCATACTCGCAGGGGCGGATAATATCCGCCCGAACAAAGGGCGTATGCAATACGCCCCTACAAAGCGTCGCGGATTCCGTGTTATGGGGTCCATTGCT
>Ga0209629_10000412_pt1 | contig 23101 bp, 19 predicted proteins | sample TergutCu122P5_FD_187286 | JGI IMG/M metagenome (GOLD analysis project Ga0209629, IMG submission 187286) | Cubitermes ugandensis P5 segment gut microbial communities from Kakamega Forest, Kenya - Cu122 P5 (SPAdes) (version 2) | ecosystem: Host-associated > Arthropoda: Insects > Digestive system...
TTGTTTTTTGCTTTATTACAAAGGTATAACTCTTTTCTCTTTTTTACAAATGATTACAAAAATTATTGGTTGATACTAAAATCCCCTTTATTGGAATTTTGTCGTACACCCTTAATTTAGCATTTGGTCAGTTTAAAGAAAAGCTATATTTTTGTAGTATAATTCGTTAAAGTTAATATGCAAAATATTTTTAATCAACTAATTTCCCAATCTCTCGCGATTCCCGAAAAACAAGTCACGAGAACCATCGAATTGTTGGACGACGGCGCTACGATTCCCTTCATTAGCCGTTACCGGAAAGAAGCGACCGGCGGATTGGATGAGGTCAAAATCGGAGAAATCAAACAGTTATACGAAAAGTATGTAGAGTTGAGTCAGCGGAAAGAAACGATTCTCAATTCTATCGAGGAGCAAGGAAGGATGACGCCTGAACTGAAATTGCGCATCGAAAATACGTGGAATGCAACGGAACTGGAAGATATTTATCTGCCTTATAAACCCAAAAAACAAACCAAAGCGGAAATTGCCCGAAAAAAAGGTTTGGAACCTTTGGCAGAAATCTTGATGGCGCAATATGAAAACGATATTTACGAAAAAGCAAAACCATTTGTGAACGAAGAAGTGAAAGATGCCGACGAGGCTTTGAAAGGAGCGCGCGACATCATCGCCGAATGGGTCAATGAAGATGAAGCGGCGCGCATTTCTATCCGGAATATTTTCCGTCGTGAGGCGGTAATCTCATCCAAACTCATCAAAGGAAAAGAGGAAGAAGGAGCAAAGTTCCGGGATTATTTCGATTTCAACGAACCTCTTGCCAAATGTTCATCACACAGACTTTTAGCTATGCGGCGCGGAGAAGCGGAAGGTATTCTCCGGGTGAGCATTTCTCCTATTGATGAAAACAGTCTGGAAACTTTGAACCGCCGGTTTGTGAAAGGGAAAAACGCTTCATCCGAACAAGTGGAAACGGCAGTGAAAGACAGCTATAAACGCCTACTGAAACCGTCTATCGAAACGGAATTTGCTGCTATGTCAAAAGAGAAAGCCGATACGCAAGCAATTAGAGTTTTTGCCGAAAATCTGAAACAACTGCTTTTGGCGCCTCCTTTGGGACAAAAACGAGTATTGGGCATTGACCCCGGATTTCGTACCGGTTGCAAATTGGTTTGTTTAGATGCCCAAGGAAATTTGGTGCATAATGAAACCATTTATCCGCATCCGCCTCAAAAAGAACGTTCTCAATCGAGAGCCAAACTCATCTCTTTAGTAAATTCCTACGCTATCGAAGCTATTGCTATCGGAAATGGAACCGCCAGCCGGGAGACGGAAGAAATTATTTCTAACATCCCTTTCGAGAAAGACATACAAGTTTTTGTGGTCAGCGAAGACGGAGCATCGATATACTCTGCTTCCAAAATAGCAAGGGACGAATTTCCGGAATATGATGTGACGGTTCGCGGCGCGGTCAGCATTGGCCGGCGATTGATGGATCCCTTAGCGGAATTGGTGAAAATCGATCCGAAATCCATTGGCGTTGGACAATATCAACACGATGTGAATCAAACGGAATTGAAAAATTCTTTGGATCAAACGGTAGAAAATTGTGTAAATAAAGTAGGCGTTAATCTGAATACAGCCAGCAAACATTTACTGACTTATGTTTCGGGTTTGGGTCCGACTTTAGCTCAGAATATTGTAGATTATCGAACGAAAAACGGACCGTTCAAATCGCGATGGGAACTCCGGCAAGTGCCTCGTTTGGGCGATAAAGCTTTCGAACAGGCCGCAGGATTTTTGCGAATTACCGATGCGGAAAATCCTTTGGATAATTCGGCTGTTCATCCGGAAAGTTACCCGATAGTGGAAACAATGGCTAAAGATTTGAATTGCAAGGTTGTGGATTTGATTCGAGATAAGAATTTGAGAAGTAAAATCAAATTAGATAAATACGTTACAGGGAAAACCGGTATGCCTACTCTTTTGGATATTATGGAAGAATTAGACAAACCGGGGCGCGACCCAAGGGAAGGCATCAAAGTGTTTGAATTTGACCCGAATGTAAGAACGATTGAGGATTTGAGAGAAGGGCAGATACTGCCTGGAATTATCAGCAACATCACTAATTTCGGTTGTTTTGTGGACATCGGAATTAAAGAGAAAGGTCTTGTGCATGTTTCCAATATGGCAAACCGCTATATTTCCGATCCGGGTGAAGTGGTGTCGCTCCACCAGCATGTGAAGGTGAAAATATTGGGGATTGATATGGAACGGAAACGGATACAGTTAAGTTTGAAAGACGCTTAGATTTATTTTATCACTATATTATATTTGTATGAAAAAGAACATCATTATTATGGTATGTGCAATCTCTATGTTTATGGGATTTAATGCCTGCAAATCAAAAAAATTTGAAGAGAAAGGAGATTTGGCCTCTATTTCTACCCTTCATAATTCAAAAAACAGTTTGGATTGGGCTGGAACTTATATGGGAGTTGTTCCTTGTGCGGATTGCAATGGAATTGAAACACGGATAACTTTGAATAAAAGTGGAACTTACACCATGATTCGCAAATACATGGATAAGGGCGATGCAATTGAAACTAAAGGGACATTTCAATGGGACGATGCTGGAAATACTGTTATTTTAACGAATGCGAATGATAATAATGTTACCAATTTTGCCGTCGGTGAAGGCAAACTAACTCAGTTGGACCTGAAAGGAAATGTGATTTCAGGTAATTTGGCAAATAATTATGTGTTGGCAAAAGTTGATAATTTGTTGGTTGGAAAACGTTGGAGATTGGTTGAATTAAATGGTAACCCGGTGAATAAAAAGGATGCATTCATAACTTTCGACGTAAATAGCAACCGGGTCAGTGGAAATTTTGGGTGCAATGATTTTTCAGGGATGTATAATCTAAGAACCGGCAACCGGATTGAATTTTCGCAAGTAGTGGGTACGCTTAAATTGTGTTTGGATATGGAAACCGAAAACGGATTTAAGAAAATTCTTGATATGACGGACAACTACACTGTCAGTGATAATAAACTGAGCCTCAACCGGGCACGGATGGCGCCTTTGGCCAGGTTTGTATTAGAGAAATTCTAAAATTTTATTCGTCATTGCGAGGGGGGTGCATTGCAAATTGTCGCGCCTCGTCATTGCGAGGAGGAACGACGAAGCAATCCAGAAATCTTGTACAAATGGATTGCTTCGGGCGTTGCCCTCGCAATGACGGTTTTATTTATTTCGCTGGGGGAGTTGGAAGCGGTGCGGGTGCAGGAACTGGAGTCTGAGAAGCAGGTGCAGGCGTTTGTTTCGTAGCGCCATTTCCCTCATTAGGAACTGCTGTTCCAAACGGAGCCGTTGTATTCGGATTTGTTGAATTTTGTTGCATATTCATGATCTCATTTTTGATGGAATCATCGCCAGAATTTGACTTATTAGTGAGTGCAACTGAGGCAATTATGCTTCCGAGTACAACTAAACCGGCTAAAGTTGCGGTTGCTTTTTCAAGAAAATCGGTCGTTTTGCGAACGCCCATTACTTGATTTGAAGAAGAGAATCCTGCGGCTAAACCTCCGCCTTTGGAGTTTTGAATAACCACAAAAAAGATTAATGCGATCGAAAAAATTACAATCAAAATGGTAATAAAGATATACATTGTTATTCTGTTTTATTTTTGTTAATATTAATTAAATCTTCCAACATTTGAATTTGGTCTGCAAAGTAACTACTTTTTTCCGGATAATGCAAGACTATTTTATTAATAATTTCCAAAGCCTTGTCATATTTTCGTTGTTTGATATAAATTTTGGCCATAGATTCAGAGACAAAATCGTCTTCATCAGCTTGCTCAATATTAGGAGCAATCACTTTTTCGGTATTATCTCGATTCTTTAATTCAATTTTTATAGGAGAAATTTCATCCTCTTTCAAGAACCGGTCAATCACATCCTGAAACTGCAGGGGCTTAGAATTTTCTACTGTTTCTTCTTTATTGTCGGATAAATAATCGGCGATATAATCGGTCGAAGCGGAAGGTAAGTCTTGCACTTTTCCCGTATTATCAGCCACTTCTTCTTTTTGGGATTTTCCGGTCAAAAAAGAATCGATCAAATTGAAAAAAGAATCCGAATTTTCAGGAGTTTTGTGCTGCAAGGCGTCAATTTTATCAGAATCGAAAAACCGGTTTTCGACTAAAAAGAAAAGTTTCCTCCGATCGTTCAGATATATCGCCGCTTTCCGTAATTCTATTAGAAAATGCGCATCTTCCAAATGAAAGAGATTCAACGTATAAAGTAAATGCGCTGTTTGGAAATAGGGATATTTGTCAATAATTTTAGCCAAACCGGACAGTGTTTTTTTATCATACTGAGCTTCTCCCTGCATCAATTCAATTATTTTTTCCGCACGCATATTTTCAAAAATTTACCAATTTGCGACTGTCGCATTATAAATCAAATCGACTATTTCATCTACAATTTGCTTAACTAAGTCAGTCTCAACCTGCGTTAGGGGAAGAGTGCTATCAAAATCCCGGAAAGTTGAGAAAGTTTGGTCTTTATCTTTGTTTGCTTCTTTGTTATTGATATAGTGAACACGAATGGAGATGGTTAAACGCGTTTGCGAGGCAAGATCGTTTTGCCGGACGGCCTGTGGCGTTAGTTGATAGCCGGTAATTTCACCTTCTATTTCAATATCTGCGTTGTTACTTACTTCTTTCAATCGGGTTTGTTCGATAAATCTTTTTCTCAATGCTATATCAAAAACTTGGGTAAGAAGCGGATAATTAGCCGTTCGATTTGGAAATTCAGAAATATGAATGGTTTTGGTCTTATCGTAATTGATGCTTCCTCCTTCAAGTTTATAGGAAACTGAACAGGCTACTAAAATACTTATCATAACCAAAGCAGCAAACAAGTATGCAAGACCTTTCCCCCGACCCCTCTCCACAAGGAGAGGGGAGAAAGCTCCCTCTCCTGTGGAGAGGGCGGGGGGAGAGGTAATTCGTAATTTACTCCAATCCATATTCCTTAATCTTTCGATACAGTGTCCGTTCCGAAATTTTCAAATCCAAAGCGGCATTCCGCCGTTTCCCATTATTTCGTTCTAAAGCCTTCCGAATCATTTCCTTTTCAACCTCGTTCAATGACATCGTTGCTGTCGGAAAAATTTCCGGTTCAGGTTCTTTTAATTCTTCTTCCGTATATTCATCGGCATACAGAACAGGTTCATCCTGAACGGGATGTTGATAAACCGGATGAGTTCTGTCTGCTTGAACTTGCGAATTAAGTTTATTAAATTCAGGTACTAAACTTTTTAATTCACTGATATCTTTTCGCATGTCAAACAGAATCTTATACAATATTTCCCGCTCGTTGTTGAAAGTTTGTTGGTCAAAATCCGAATTCATCAATGCCGGTAATTGATCTAATTCAAGAGTAACCAAATAAGTTTTCAAAACCTCCGCCGAAATTTCCCGTTCTTGTTCGATGATAGACATCCGTTCGGTGATATTTTTCAATTCCCGAATATTTCCCGGCCAACGATATTTGATCAAAATCATTTTAGCTTCTTCCGTCAGATGAATGGGCGGCATTTTGTATTTTTCGGCAAAATCGCCGGTGAATTTACGGAATAGCAGAATAATATCTTCTTTCCGGTCGCGTAAAGGCGGAACATTTATCGGTACGGTATTCAAACGGTAAATCAAATCTTCGCGAAATTTTCCGTTACGTATGGCTTTCATTAAATCCACATTGGTAGCGGCAACGATGCGCACATTGGTTTTCTGCACTTTGGACGAACCGACTTTGATAAACTCGCCGTTTTCCAATACCCTTAACAACCGCGCTTGGGTAGCCAAAGGTAATTCTCCGACTTCATCCAAAAAAATGGTGCCTTTGTCGGCTACTTCAAAATATCCTTTCCGTTCTGCCAATGCTCCAGTGAATGAACCTTTTTCGTGTCCGAATAGTTCGGAATCAATCGTTCCTTCTGGAATGGCTCCGCAATTGACGGCAATGTACTGGCCGTGTTTCCGGGAACTGTTTTGATGGATAATCTGGGGGAAAACCTCCTTGCCCACACCGCTTTCGCCAATAATCAATACCGTCAAGTCGGTGGGGGCAATCAAAATAGTTTTTTCGATTTCCCTGTTGAGCAAAGGACTGTTTCCGATAATTTCGAAACGTTGTTTTATTTGTTGTATATCAATCATCTGATGTTCGCAATACTGATAATGTCGGCAAAAACTCCGGCTGCCGTGACGGCCGCTCCAGCGCCATACCCTTTGATAATCATCGGAAATTCGTTGTAGCGTTCTGTGGTTATCATGATGATGTTGTTGCTGCCTTCCAATTCGTAGAAAGGATGGCTTCGATCAACCGCTTGCAATCCAACGCGACATTTTCCATTATCCATTTCAGCCACAAAGCGGTAGCGTTTTCCTTGAGATTCCAATTCTTTCCGTTTATTTTCAAATTCAGTATCCAATTCTTGAATTGTTTTCCAAAAACTGTCCAAAGAACCCTTAAAATATTGATCGGGAACGAATAAATGTTTTTCCACATCCGATTGATTAACTTCGTAACCGGCTTCTCGCGAAAGGATTACCAGCTTGCGAATGACATCCGTTCCGCTCAAGTCAATTCTCGGATCAGGTTCCGAAAAGCGAGCTTCCTTAGCCATCTCAATGGCTTTGCTCAATGGAGTTTTTTCCGAAAGGGTGTTGAATATAAAATTCAATGTGCCGGATAATACCGCTTGCAATTTGAGAATTTTATCTCCGCTGTTAATTAAAGCGTTCATCGTGTTAATAATCGGTAAACCTGCGCCTACATTGGTTTCAAACAAAAATTTGACGCTTTTTTTCCGGGCAATTTCTTTCAAATGATGGTAATTCTCGTATTCCGAAGATGCTGCAATCTTGTTGGCTGCAACCACCGAAATATTGTGTGAAAGAAAATCGGCATAAAGCGTAGAAATTTCAGGACTTGCAGTACAATCGACAAAAACGGGATTGAAAATATTCATTTTCAGGATTTCGTCACGCAATGAATCTGTCGTAGTCGGCTGACCTTTGGTTCTCAGTTCTTCCAGATAACTATCCAAATTAATCCCGTCGCGGTTCATAATCATATTATCGACATCGGCAATTCCTACGACATTCAATTTCAATCCGTTGTGTTCCATCAGCGTTTTTTGTTGATGACGGATTTGTTCCAAAAGATTACCGCCGACCGTTCCGATTCCGATGAGGAAAATATTCAATACCTGGTAATCCGAAAGAAAGAAAGAATCATGAATCGAATTTAACGCTTTCAGGAGATATTGACTGTTGATGACGAAAGAAATATTTGTTTCGGAAGCTCCCTGTGCGCAGGCAATTACACTAATACCGCTGCGTCCTAAGGTTCCGAATAATTTACCGGCAATACCCGGCGTCCGTTTCATATTTTCGCCAACGATAGCTACGGTTGCCAAATCTTTTTCGGCTTTGATGTCGTTGATTTCCCCTTGCGCCAATTCTAAATGAAATTCTTCTCGTAAAGCCTTGATCGACAAGTCAGCGTCCTCATTTTTCACGGCAAAAGAAGTCGTGTTTTCGGAGGAGGCTTGGGAAACCATGAACACACTGATTCCGGCTTTAGACAAAGCCTTGAAAATCCTGTAATTGACGCCGATAATCCCTACCATTCCCAATCCTTGAATGGTAATCAGGCAGGTATTGTTGATGGAAGAAATTCCTTTGATGGATTTTCCGCCGTTTTTCTTCTCCTTGGAAATATAAGTTCCTTGCGATGAGGGATTGAAAGTATTTTTAATCAGAATAGGAATATTCTTGTGATAAACCGGAAAAATCGTTGGCGGATAAATAACTTTAGCGCCGAAGTTCGACAGTTCCATCGCTTCAATGTAACTCAATTCGGTAATTACATAAGCGTTGCTAATAATTTTCGGATCGGCGGTCATAAAACCGTCCACGTCCGTCCAGATTTCAAGAATGGTTGCATCCAAAGCAGCGGCAATGATCGAAGCCGTATAATCAGAACCACCTCTTCCCAAGTTTGTGATATTACCTGTTGTCAAATCTTGAGAGATAAAGCCCGGAACGACCGAAACCATTGGTTTGTCGGCGAAACTCTTCTTTATAAGTTCGTTGCTGACATTGAAATCGACGATATGTTTCTTGAATTGCTTTTCGGTTTTGATAAATTCGCGTGCATCAAAGAGTTGAGCATTCGGAATCACGTTGGAAATAATCAGGGAACTCAATCGTTCGCCGTAACTGACAATGATGTCCGAAGTTTTTTGCGAAAGGTCTTGTACTAAAAAAACGCCTTTCAGGATATTTCCCAATTCGTCTAAAAGAGCAACTACTTGTTTCAGAATATTGTTGCGGGTGGTAGTTTCGGTAATTAAATTCTCAGTTGTTTCAATATGGCGGCTAACCATTTGATTATACTCCCTCTCGTAGGCATAATCGCCTTGAGAAGCTAATTTGGATGTCAACAGCAGTTGGTCTGTTATTCCGCTCATGGCGGAAACGACTACAACTACAGGCTCTTTCACAGCCTCGACAATCTCTTTGACTTTCAGAATACTGTTTGCGGAACCTACTGACGTTCCGCCGAATTTAATTACTTTCATTGTATTTACCTTTTTTCAAGTTTGTACGTCATTGCGAGCCGCCTGCGGCGAAGCAATCTATACTATTTTGAGATTGCTTCGGGCTTCGCCCTCGCAATGACGGCATTATCATATTATCATGCTTCCCCGACCGGGCCGATAATCGGCGGCGCGAAAGCCGGTGAATTTGGCAGTTTAATGATTCCGTTTTGCGATTCGTATTTTTTAATATTATCGGTAAGCGCGAGGAGTAGCCGTTTGGCGTGTTCGGGCGTCAGGATAATACGCGATTGCACTTTTGCTTTAGGAATTCCCGGCATCAGGCGAACGAAGTCCACTACAAATTCGGAAGAAGAATGAGAAATCACTGCCAAATTGGAATAAATTCCCTGTCCAACTTCTTCCGATAATTCGATTTGAATGTTGTTTTGTTGTTCCTTTTCCATAATATCTTATTTATTTTATTAAAAAATTTCTGCCAAGTTGTCATGTTTTACAACCTGCAAAAGTAATGATTATTTTTAATTCTACAATGGAATTTGAAAAGCCTTTATTTTTTCCGTTTGGGAAACCATCCCCTTTCAACTCTTTTTTTCTGTGCAAAAAGCTCTCCGATACTCCAGAGAGAAGAAAAGCCAAACACTCCGCAAATAACCGATACAAAGGTATTGTCGTGAAAATAAACAGCTGCGGCAATACCTGCGATTCCTAAGAGAGCGAACGCCCACCAACATTTTACGCCGAAATAATACTCTCCTTTGATGACCAAAGGATGAAACAGCCCGATAATCAAAAAAGTAATGAAGCCCAGCAGGACTCCTGTCAAATGATAATTTTCTATAAATTGCATTTTAATTTCTTTTTATCCGTCATTGCGAGCCGTTAGGCGAAGCAATGACGAGCATATTCATACAATCATTCCGCTACCGATGCAAATCCGGCAATTCCTGTCGTAAATCACGCCAAACTGGCCGGCAGCTATTCCTTGTATTTTATCTTCCGACTCTATGCGATAAATATCACCGATGCGTCGAACGGTACCCAAAGTAAATTCAGGTGTATGACGAATCTTGAAAGCAATTTCCTTTTCTTCCGTAAAATCGCCCCAAGGATCTTCGGAAATAAAATGAAACCCTTGCAGATTAACGGTTTTACCGTACTGCGTTTCCGGATCATAACCATTGGAAACATAGATAATATTCCTTTCAATATCCTTTTGGATGACAAACCAAGGGCCACCGCTTAAATACAAGCCTTTCCGCTGTCCGATGGTGTGAAACCAAATGCCCTTGTGTTTCCCGAGTACTTTGCCGGTTTCTAATTCGATAATCTTTCCGGGATGTTCGCCCAAATAACGCCGGATAAAATCGTTGTAATTGATTTTCCCAAGGAAACAAATTCCCTGACTGTCTTTGCGCGTGGCGCTCGGAAGCCCTTCCCGTGCAGCGATAGCACGAACTTCAGCCTTTTGCAGATGCCCGATTGGAAACATCAGTTTGGAAATTTGCAGATAATCGACTTGCCCGAGGAAATAAGTCTGATCTTTAACCTTATCGGCAGCGGTGGAAAGAAATGTTTTTCCGCCAATCTCAGTTGTTGTGGCATAATGTCCGGTAGCAATCTTGTCAAAATTGCGTCCCCATTTCTCTTCAAAAACACCGAATTTGATGAGTTTGTTGCACATCATGTCCGGATTGGGCGTTAAGCCGCGACGTACCGCTTCAATGGTGTAACTGACAACTTTTTCCCAATATTCCTCTTGCAGGGAAACGACCTCCATCCTGCAACCGTACTTTTTGGCGATGAAAGTTGTAATTTCAATATCCTCTTCAGCCGGACAGTCAATATATCCGTCCTTGTCCTCCATCCCGATTTTGATGTAAAAGATAACAGGCTCATATCCGGCCTCTTTCAGTTGATGCACAACAACCGAACTATCTACTCCTCCCGAAACCAAAGCGGCAATATTCATCGAAATACTCCTGATTTATGACTGCAAAAGTAAGATTTTATCGGCAGAAATAAAAAATTTTCGTATATTTGACGTCGCATTTCTGTAAGGATATGGAGGAAAAAAAGACAAAAAGAATGAGAAAAGAGTGGATATGGATGATTATTTTATCCATTATTGTGCTGTTACCTAATATTTATTACGTCTTTTACGGAAAACATTCCATATTAAGCGCTTTGTTATTGTTGATTTTATCCGGCCTGTTTTTCATTCTGCCTGCCATATTTTTGAAAAAAAGAATCTTTTTTATTGTTCAAGGTTTGATTGTATTATTTGCTCCCCTCGAGGCCGCTCATATCTATTTGAACCGGTCGCCTGCAACATCGGCTTTTTTACTTTCGATTATTGATACAAACCAGGATGAATCGTTTGAATTGTTGTCCGCTATTAAATTTCCGATTATCATTGCAATTCTTTTTTTTGCTTTTTATTTTTTTATTGCCTTCACAAAAATAAGCAACACTTACTTTTTCCAATCGACCAAAATTAAATTAATCAGTCTTCTTGTTTTTATAGGAATGATTGTAACCGGTTACAGTATAGGATACAACAAAAAAATATATCCCTATGATATGATACTCCGCACTTCTCAAGTTTTTGTGGCGAAAGAAGAAATAAACAAAGGGAAGGAGATCATGAAAAATTTCAAATTCGACGCTGTAAAAAACGACTCAATTGATGAAAGAGAGTTGTATGTATTTGTTATCGGCGAAACGGGACGTTACAGTAGCTATTCTATAAATGGTTATAAAAGAAATACTTCACCGATGTTAGCAGAAACAAAGAACTTGATTTCTTACGCCGATTTTGATTCCGAAGCCAACATCACCACTTCAAGTTTGCCAATAATTTTAACACGTGCTTCCGCTTGGGATTATAAACGGTCGTACGTGGAAAAGTCATTTGTAGATGCTTTCAAAGAAGCCGGATTCAAAACGTATTGGATTGCTGACCAAAGCGCTAACAATAAATTCATTCGCCGCATTGCTGGTGATACGGATAAAGAATGTTTTCACATCGTAAATTTCACGGACACAACCAATTTGGATGAACAATTGTGGCCTTCCTTAGATAAAATTTTAGCACGAAACGACCGGAAAGCGCTCATCGTTCTCCACATTTTGGGTAGTCATTTCCGGTATAATTACCGGTATCCGCCTCAATTTGAAGTATTCAAACCGAGCTTAAAAGGCGCTTTTGATTACGCTTTGATTTCTGCGAAAAACAAAGAATTGTTTGTCAATACTTACGATAATTCTGTTCTATACACCGATTACTTTCTGGCGAAAACCATACAAAAGATTGATAGTTTGCGTGCTGTGAGCGCCTTGGTGTACGTGGCCGATCACGGAGAGAATCTGTTTGATACCAAAGAAAATATTGTTTTTCACGGGGGAAGCGATTTTACGCGCTACGACCTTCATGTCCCGTTTTTTGTCTGGACTTCCGATGAATACAACCGCCAATATCCCTTAAAAGCCGAAAATCTCGAGCAGAATAAAGACAAGAAATTGAGCGCTCATCATATTTTTTATTCGATGCTTGACATTGCCAATATTACCTTCCCCGGACAAGTTTTGTCCAATAGCATTGCTTCTGAAACCTTACAGGCGGATTCCGTCCGCTACCTCATCAACACTAATATGGAAGTGGAAAAGGGTTTCTGATGTAAAAAATCAATTTGTTAATATTATTTAAACTTATTCGCTATGCGACTTGGTAGGGACTTGGTAGAGACTTGGTAGGGCTTTTTCCTATTTCATTTCACTCTTCCCATTCTCAAAGTAGTCATATAGGGCAAGTATTGTTAAATTTATATAAAAGTAAAAAAGCCATGCAACGTTTTGATATTTTTTTCATTTCATGTAATAGATTAAGGTATTTAATTTAAAATTAGTTTTTTTATGGAAGATTATCTACATTTCGTTCGTGACGGTATCTAAATTTGGCTCCCGAAAGAAGGCGGGAGCGGCGAGATAAATATATCCTTCTGGAAACAAATATGAATTCAATCAATTTATTAATTAAAAATTATTTTGTACATGAAATTTTATAAGAAAATGATATTAAATTATGTAGCGTTTTTGCTGGTGTTGGTGGGAAATTCTTCCTGTCACAAAGACCAAATGTTGAATATCAAAGATTCTTGGGTATGTAATCCAGAGCCTAATATTAGTATTATACTTACTTTCGATTCGGAGCAAGTGTATGTAACTACTTCTCCTCAAAATTTAGCAGGTGTTTTGATGTCTAACGGAAAGACTTATTTGTTTAATAATGGTGATCAATACATTGTGCATGAAGATACATTGCACTTTGTGGATATTAATTCTAATGCTCCATCAGCCAATTACGGTTTTATACGAACAATGCTTTCTTCTAATAGTATGAAGTTGCAAAGTTATGGAATAGGGTTTCCGGCTTTTGGTATTTATGTTACAGAATATATGTTTCAACGTAAAGCAAATTAATTGGTTATGAAAAATAATATTTATATTACAGTATTAAGTGTTCTTTTTTGCTTCTCTCTAAACGCACAACAAGCAAGTGAAAATTATTATTACTACCAAGGGAAAAAAATTTCTCTACAGCAACGGACAGATAGAATGTATTTGAAATTTACCACAAATGTCAAGAAAGAACAAATACAAGCTATAATCAATAGTGATACTACATTGCAGATGCTTGAGGTAAATTTGGATGATCACTTTTCCGACGCCATTATTCTTGAATCAAAAAAAGGGAAGCAAATTTCTTCGACAATTATAAAATCTTTCAAAAAAAGGACAGAGATTGTTTCAGCAAGCCCTTTATTTCAGTATGACAACTTATTGCAGGGACTTACTGATGAGTTTGTCGTTAAATTGAAAGAGACAAAATCTTACGCGCAGTTATTGGAATTGGCAAAACAAAATGATTGTAAGGTTGAAAAAGAAAACTTTTTTGTCAAAAATCAATTTATGTTAAGCGTTTCTAAATTATCCGATTTAGATGCAATGCAAATGTCAAATTTGTTTTATGAAACAGGACTTTTTGAATTTTCCGAACCTAATTATGTTGCTTTAAATGCGTTTAATTCTAATGATACATATTTTTCACAACAGTGGAGGGTGAAAAACATCGGACAATATGGAGGATTAAATGGAGTTGATATTAAAGCTGAACAATCATGGGTAATAACACAAGGAAATCCTAATATACGTATTGCTCTTATTGATATGGGAGTAGATTTAACACATCCTGATTTACAGGCAAATCTTTTGCCTGGGTATGATGCATCAGGAAACAATTCTAATGGAGCACCTGTATGGAGTACTGATAATCATGGAACTGCATGTGCGGGTATAATTGGAGCCATAAAAGATAATACAAATGGAATTAGTGGGATAGCATCCAATTGTAGGATAATTCCAATACATATAAGTAATTCTACAGGTGGTTTGCCAGGTGATTGGGCGGCAGATGCAATTAATTGGGCTTGGCGAAATGGGGCTGCAGACGTTATTAGTAATTCATGGGGTATTTCACCCTATACTCCTATAACAAATGCCATAGATATAGTTAAAATCGTTGATACGTATGGAACAATGGTTTACTCAGGACAAAAACGAGGGAAGATATTTAATGTACCGACTTCTTCGCTCCGGAATGGTATTTACAGTGTCATTGTTTCCGACGGAATAACCATTCAACAGAAAAAGTTGATGGTAAAACATTAAAACATTATTCACAACAATCTCCCACTCAATATCGTCGCTGCAATAGAGAAATAAATAATCAGTCCGGTAACATCCACGAGCGTTGCGACAAAAGGTGCGGAAGCGGTTGCAGGGTCAAACCCCATCCGTTTAAGTATGATTGGAATCATTGAACCGCTTAATGTTCCCCACAAGACAACGAAGATTAGCGAAACGGAAACGCTGAGTCCTACCCATGGCCAATAATGGCCGTAGTCGTACAATCCGGTTCCTTGCCATACGGAAATTCGCAGAAAACCGATTGCGCCAAGTATTGCGCCGAGTAACAAGCCGGAAAGAATTTCCTTTTTCATCACGTACCACCAGTTTTTCACTTTCAGTTCGCCCAGCGCCAACGACCGGATAATAAGACTTGCCGCCTGCGAACCGGAGTTTCCGCCGCTCGAAATAATCAGGGGAACGAATAGCGCTAAAACAATAGCCCGGGATATCTCTTCTTCAAAATGTCCCATGGCAGAAGCAGTAAGCATCTCACCCAGAAAGAGAATGACCAACCAACCGGAACGTTTTTTTACCATCTCAAACAAAGAAGTTTTGGTATATGACAAATCCAATTCCGAAGTACCGCCGAACTTCTGGAAGTCTTCCGTACTTTCTTCTTCGGCCACGTCCATTACGTCGTCAAACGTAACGATTCCGACCAGCGTCCCGTCCGTATCGACAACCGGCAAAGCAACCCGGTCGTGATCTTGAAACTCTTTGACGGCAACTTCCTGGTCATCGTAAGCGTTCAACGCCACAAAACGATTGTCGGTCATATCGGAGATTATTTGTTCGGGAGAAGCCAGAATCAATTCCTTGATGCGTATATCGTCGATAAGTTTCCATTGGTCATCGACAATGTAGATAACATTCAGCGTTTCGGAATCCCGGCCGAATTTACGGATGTGTTGCAAAGCCTCTTCAACGGTATAGTATGGCCTGATTGCAACAAATTCCGGAGTCATCAAACGGCCGATACTATCTTCGGGATAACCCAACAGGCGGGTGGCTATTTCCCGTTCTTCCTTCGACAGAATTTGCACCAATCGCTGGCTTACCTGTCCGGGCAATTCTTCAAAAAAAGCGGTTCGGTCGTCAGGGTCAAGGTCGTTCAGTAAGCTGGCTATTTGAGCGCGGTTATTTGCTAATCCTTCAATGATATCCTCCTGCTGTTCGTGCGAAAGATACTGAAACGTTTCTTTAGCTTTCTTTCTGGGTAAGAGGCGAAACAAAAAAATAAAGTCCGTTTTATCCAAATCTTCGATAATTTCGGCGATATAAAACGGCTCAAGGGCTTCAAGTTCACGTTTCAGAACCTTCCACTCTTTTTTTTCAATTAACTCGTGAAAATCTACAAGGATATTTTCCATTATTACTCCTCCTTTCAAATTTAACATCTGTAAAGGAGGCAGACGAACTCCGTTACAGACAGTGTTTTACTTCTGATTCTCTATGCCTATAACTCGGTACGTCGTCCATAAATAATTTGTTTTTAGAATAGCGAATTTTTGAAATCCGGCGCAAAGGTAGTATATTTTTTTTAGATTGCAAACTTATTTTAGACTATCTTTTCCCACATGCTTTCCCCCGAGCTGCGCTTCGCTTGTAAGGGGTAGCAGAGGGCACACATAAACCCAGAACTCCGTAGCAGTTCAATAAAAGAACTATTTTTGTCGCAATATATCCAATAACTTTTCAGGGTCTTGCCTGCTATCCCAAAATGCTACAATAATAATCTGCACGGTGTCAAATTGATATAAAAGGCAAAAATGTCCCATAACAAACGATCTTATTGATTCGTAATCTGTTTTCTTTCCTGTTTTGGGATACTTTTTAAGTGTCTGAATATTGTTATTAATTTCTATACGTAATTTTTTTGAGTATTCGTTACTTTGGTTTCGATTATTCCAATACTCAAAAATTTGATTGCGTTGTTTAACTGCAGTTTCGGTCCAAAAAACTTTTAATGAAGCCATTGTTCATCATTTTTATCTAATTCTTCTTCTGATATTATTTGTCCGTTTTTTATATTATTTATACTCATCTCAATCATTTCCATCTGTACAGGCGACAGGTGAATAACTTCATTATTTTGCATAGTTGCTTCTTGATGAAGCATAGCTATTAATTTCCTATCTTCCAATTTTGTAACCCAAGAAATTATATCCCGTTTTTGCTTTGAAATTCGTAACGTCGTCATAATGAACAAATATTAATTGTTTACAAAAGTAAAATAAAAAATTGAATTAGACAAATGATATAAACTACTTCAGCCAAGATGCTCAAAGCTTCCCTCTCAAAAACCGCCCCGTATAAGATTCCGCATTTTCAGCCACCTTTTCCGGCGTTCCTGCACAAACCAAATAACCGCCTTTTTCCCCTCCTTCGGGGCCTAAATCAATCACATAATCGGCGCATTTGATGACATCCATATTGTGCTCGATGATGACAATCGTGTGCCCTCGCTCAATCAAAGCGTCAAAAGCTTTCATCAAGGTTTTGATGTCGTGAAAATGCAAGCCGGTCGTAGGCTCGTCGAAAATGAAGAGCGTGGGTTGCGTTTTTTCTTCTTCCAGATGAAAAGCCAATTTTACCCGTTGGTTTTCCCCTCCGGAAAGCGTAAAGGAACTTTGTCCCAACTTGACATAACCCAAACCTACCTGTTGCAAACATTTTAGTTTTTTGACTATCTTTTTTTCTTGGGTATCGTCTTTCCCCGAGAAGAAGACAATGGCTTCATCAATGGTCATTTCCAAAACATCGTAGATATTTTTTCTCCGGTATTCCACGTCTAAAACATCTTGCTTGAATCGTTTCCCATGACAGGTTTCACATTCCAATACCACATCGGCCATAAACTGCATTTCGACAGTGATAAATCCTTCGCCTTTACATTCTTCGCAACGCCCGCCTTCGACATTGAAAGAAAAATAAGCCGCCGTGAATCTCATTTGTTTGGCCAAAGGCTGTTCGGAAAACAGTTTCCGGATTTCATCGTAAGCCTTGATATAAGTCACCGGATTGGAACGGGTCGAACGGCCGATGGGATTCTGATCTACAAATTCGACCGCCTTTATCAGGTGCAAATCTCCGGAAAAACCGTTTGCCTGAACAGATACTTCCAAAGCGCCTTCGATATGTTGCCTCATCCCTTGGTAAAAAACATCCCGCACCAATGATGATTTTCCCGAACCGCTAACGCCGGTAACAACGGTCATCACATTCAAAGGAAATTTCAGGTCGATTGATTTGAGATTGTTTTCGCGGGCGCCTTTGACTTCGATATAATTGTTCCATTTCCTTCGATAGGTGGGAACGGGGATTTGTTCTTCGCCGGTCAGGTAGCGGATGGTGTAGCTGTTACTCTCGTCATTGCGAACGGAGTGAAGCAATCCAGATTGTTCATTTTCTCTGGATTGCTTCGGGCTATCGCCCTCGCAATGACGTGCAAAAGGTTTTAAACCGTCATTGCGAGGAGGAACGAGGAAGCAATCTCTGTCACTTGTAGATTGCTTCGGGCTATCGCCCTCGCAATGACGTGCAAAAGACTTAGTAATCAAATCTTTCAAATACCCTTGATAAACAATTCTTCCACCCAATTGTCCGGCATCCGGCCCAATGTCGATAATGTAATCGGCAGCACGGATAATCTCTTCGTCGTGTTCCACAACCACCACCGTATTTCCGAGCTTTTGCAATTGCCGCAATACTGTAATCAGTAAGCCGGTATCCCTCGAATGTAAGCCGATACTCGGTTCGTCGAGAATATAAAGAGACCCTACCAAACTACTTCCTAAAGAAGTAACCAAATTAATTCTTTGGCTTTCGCCGCCGGAAAGCGTTGAAGATAAACGATTAAGCGTTAAATAACTCAACCCAACGTCATTTAGGAGTTGCAGGCGGATGTTGATTTCCGTCAAAAGCCGTTTGGCAATCAGCAATTCATGTTCGTCCAATACTAAATGGAGGAAAAAATCCCGAAGTTTATTTACAGGCATATCCACCAGAGCAGTAATGGTTTGACCGTTTACTTTCACATATTGGGCTTGTGGCTTCAACCGAGTTCCGCGACAAACCGGACAAATCGTCTTTCCGCGATAGCGCGCCTGAAGAACCCTGTATTGAACTTTGTAAATATTTTCTTCCACAAATTTGAAAAAATCATCGATGCCTTTCAATTTGCCTTTTCCGTGCCAAAGCAAATTTTTCTCTTCTTGCGAGAGTTGATAATAAGGTCGGTGAATCGGGAAGTTGTATTCGCCGGCATGAGAAATAAAATTGGATTTCCATTCGCTCATTTTATCGCCTCTCCAGCAAACCACTGCGTTTTCATACGCCGACAGGGATTGATTGGGAATAACCAAGTTTTCGTCGATTCCGATTACTTTCCCGAATCCTTCGCATTTCGGACAGGCGCCTGCCGGACTGTTGAAATTAAACATCAAATCGGTAGGTTCTTCAAATTCAATGCCATCCACTTCAAATCTGCGGGAAAATTCTTTGGAAACCACACCTTCTTCTGTGTAAAACTTGAGAACCGCATAACCGTTTCCTTCAAAAAATGCGGTTTCAACCGAATCGGAAAGACGGGAAACTGTCATCCGGTCGGACGACGCAGTCAAACGGTCGATGAGAAGATAAATATCGCCGGAAAAATTCTTCTTGAGTGCGAAGTGGTCGCTTTTCCCATCCAATATCTCATCAATGCGGTAAATCGTATCGTTGATTTCCACACGGGAAAAACCTTCTTTTTGAAAAATCTCTAATTGTTCCTTAATAGTGCGGTCTTTGCGAACCGGCATTTTGGTTAAAAGGACGAGCCGGACGCCTTCGGGGTATTTCAGCATTTCATCGACCACATCGGTAACGTTGTGTTTCTTGACTTCCAATCCCGACACGGGCGAAATGGTTTTACCGATACGGGCGAAAAGCATTCGCATGTAGTCGTAAATTTCCGTCGAAGTACCAACCGTAGAGCGGGGATTGCGGGTATTCACTTTCTGCTCGATGGCGATTGCCGGAGGAATCCCTTTGATGTAGTCGGTTTCCGGCTTGCTCATCCGTCCGAGAAACTGCCGGGCGTACGAAGAAAGACTTTCCACATAGCGGCGCTGCCCTTCGGCATAAAGCGTATCAAAGGCCAAAGAAGATTTTCCGGAACCCGATAAGCCTGTGATAACAACAAACTTATCGCGAGGAATCTCCACATCAATGTTCTTTAAATTATTAACCCTTGCGCCTTTAATGATTATATTGGTTTCTAATGCCATTTTTACAAAATAATTTGCAAAGGTATAAATTAAGAATGATATTTGTATTCTTCTTTTATACTGAAAATATAAAATTTATTATTTGTAGTGAGTAATGTTAAGGGGTGTAATCCGGTGTTTGGGCTGTTTCTGCTACGTTGGCTGCGTCCGGAAGGAGTAAAAGCCGAATTACTGAAAACGTCGAATAAAAAAACCGGAATACATCACGGTTATCTTTTCGCTGTCCCGCCAGTGGCAACAGAAGTAAACGTAAATGTCTATTCCTTAAGCAACTCACATGCGCTTCTCTAAGCAGTGCACATGCGGAACTCTAAGCATTATCTGAAAGAGAATCATCCATGGTTGGCATCCGGACATTTAAATGATTGATAAAATCTTCTGTTCCTTTAAGCAACTTATTCCCTGATGAAATTTACCAGACTTTTTTAATTCTTATAGTGGTAGTCATACGTCTGAATCACTTTATCCGCTTGAGTTACCTTACTCAACCGTCCGAAAGAGTCGTAATCGTACTTCGTAACCACTCCATGCGGGTCGGTCATAGTTTGTATTCCAACCAAAGGCTTGTAGGTGTAGGTGGTGACGAGGGCATTGGGCAAAGATTTTTGCAAACTACCATCTATCAATTTCGTTTCATTTGGAGTCGCCAAAGCAGAAAGCGCCTCAGCGTTTGCCACTCCAAAGACAGTATTCATGACTGCATTAACATCAGCAAGAGTAGCATTTTTTATTTCCGCAACAGGATATTGATAGTTGTAGCTCCAGAGGTAAACGACTGGATCTGCCCCATATTTAGAGGCATATTGTAGATTACCATATATGTCATAATTAGGGAAAGAAAATTCTGTTTCTTTTGCACTTGTTCCCCGTCTTATAGTCGTACTGGAAGGAGCTATCAATGGATTTGAAAAAGGACTGGACCATGATGAATAAAGAGTTTCCTTTTCCTGCAAAAACTTATTGTCGATTGAATCGGTAGTAACAATAACCTGAGAGAGCATATTCCGGTCAACCATTGAAGTATATGGAGCAACAGTCATATCCTTGGGATATTTAAACCATTTTTTCAAGGTCGAACCATTACTATTCGTTTGATAAGTAGCAGATATCTCGTATTGCTTATCTAATTTGTCATAGAGGTATTTAGTTGATTGTACAACATACCCGCCATTAAAAAAACTGCTATCCCTGACTTGAGTGAGTTTGACTAATCCTGTTTCTACAACAATATCGGTATATTGATATCCGCCATCAGCATTAGTGAAGCAAACGGTTCCGCCTACAAATTTGTTAGGTGGGTTAAAATTTGCAAAAGCCTTAAATCCTACAACGTTCTTTTGTTTTTTGAATGTTGTATAATCATAGTCTGTACGCTTAATCAGAGAGAATACCCCATTCTTTTTTTCATACGTATCGATTCGCGTGGGCTGGCCTCTTGTCCAGCCTCTGTCAATGTAAAGATAATCGTATCTGGGAATAAATATTCTCGGCGCCATAGTAAAATTTGGCATATATGGCAGAGTGTAAGATCGTTCCGGAAACACATACTCCACATCGTTTAATGAATAGAGATATGAGTATTCCGTCTTCCCATTACTGTTTTCCGGAGTTCCTTCAAATTCTGTAACTTTTGTGTAAAAGGCAGGTGATCCGCCACTGTGAGACAAGGGCAAATTGGGTAAAGAAAAATAATAATCATAAAACTTTAGTACATCCTCACTACCCAAACTATAATATTGCGTAGAGGTTTCTTCCTGAGTATAAGATGCTCCCTTTACTCTTTGCCATCCGGTCATGTTTCCCATGCCATTTTCATATTGATAGCTGTGCACGACCGGTTCGGAAGTTTGCTGGGAATATGATTTTACGGATTTAATCCTGAGTCCGCCCGCGCTTTCTCCTGAAGCATATTTATTTCCTTCATATTCAAATTCTGTGTATCCGCCTGTAGGATAGGTTATCTTTTTCAGGATACATGCCTGAGCATAAGTAGGATTTACGGAACGATTGGCTTGTGGTTGAGGTAGCGTATAGCTTTGTATCGGTTTGTAGATAAAAAGATTTGTGTTTGTAGTCACCCCATTGTAATAGCCCCATTCATCCTGACCAAAATAGGGATAAACATTGGTCATCTGATAGTAGTCTAGGTACATGCTGTAATTGAAATAAGGCGGAAGCGATACGGATGTGTTATAATCGAACCGGTAACTACCGACAGCAGAATTATTGGAATCCTGCAGTGTGACTTTATCCAATTTCAATCTGTAATTATAATGTGATGCATAACTACTCCCTCCGCTCGTCCCGCCTCCTCCGGTAGAAGTAAAATAACTATGCTCCAAAGAAAAGGATTTGACATTTCCGGGAGTTATGTTATTTTTTACTCTGATACCGGTCAACCTGTTTTTTCGTCGATCGGTCCGATCACCGGTATAATCAAAAAAAATCGTTTCAAAAACGCTGTTTCCTACCGGGAGCGTAATCGATTTGATCAGCAATGTATTATTTGTGGGATAATAAGGAGCCTCAAAAATCAAACCACTCCAAATCCATTGAAATATCAAATGGAATTTGAGCCATGTTAAATCTCAGCCAGAAATTGGGATAATTTTCCCAGTAAGAAGTATTATCTTCCATATATTCAAAATCAATTTCCTTGTTATCCGTGGTTTTTATATAACTTAAATACCAACTGGAGGTATAGGGAACCCAACCGGAATTTACATTACAAACACTTGTTTCTTTTGCAGAAAAATAATAAACGGTTCCATCATTTCCCGTAATCTTAAAACTATTTGCACCATCATCGAATTCGATCCGATTGTTTGTCAATGGTACTTGAATCAGGTTGCCGTTGATGTCATACCTGAAACTTCCCGAAAAGCCACAAAAATTATAGTAATAAGTATCCTTCTCCGTATCACCAGCTCCATTTACTTCATTGTTCCAGATGGTGTAGAGGTATTCTATTTTACTATCGCTATTTGTCGCAAAATTGTTAAGAACCCATTGGGTATCATGGATGGGAACGCTACCCTTTAGATCCGGTAGCCCATTAACCACGCGGGTAATAACGCCTCCTGCATTCAGAACCCAGCCCAAACCGACGGGGGTAGGAATTTCATCCACTTTTATGCCTGAAGCATGATAAGATAATGAAATAGGTAAGCTAAACAAAGGTAATTTGATGGTGTGAATAGGAATATCAATTTGCACCAGACCATTACATAAACTTACCGGGTATTGTCCATATTTACCCAGAGCGGCTGCATCCGACGAAGGAGGAATGATTTGAGGGAAAGAGGTATCACCATAAACGTTCAATGTGAGAAAATTACTTAATATTACTACGAAAATACATATACATCTTGTTTTCATAACTTTACGTTTTTTGTTTTTTCAACCTCTTGATATAACTTTTTTTAATTCTTATAATGGTAATCAT
>Ga0209629_10000413_pt1 | contig 23099 bp, 13 predicted proteins | sample TergutCu122P5_FD_187286 | JGI IMG/M metagenome (GOLD analysis project Ga0209629, IMG submission 187286) | Cubitermes ugandensis P5 segment gut microbial communities from Kakamega Forest, Kenya - Cu122 P5 (SPAdes) (version 2) | ecosystem: Host-associated > Arthropoda: Insects > Digestive system...
TCTTCAGCCTTTTGCTGCTGCTTTTCGGATGGATTATCAAATATCCCGACACGGTGACGGGACACATACGAATCAATTCGGGCAATGCGCCGGTCAAATTGGTAGCCGGCGCATCGGGAAATATTCACTTGATGGGATACAAGGCGCAGGATGAAGTAAAGGCGGGGGATTACATTGCCGTCATCGACAATTCCGCCGTGACGGAAGATGTTCGCCGAATAGACCAGTTGATACGGTCGTTCAATCCGAACGAAAAACAGGAACCGGAATTTCCGGATAAAGTGTCGCTGGGCGATTTGGATTTGAAATACTATTCTTTTCTGTCCGCCTTGAAAAGCAGCCGCGATTACCGGAAAGAGAATGTGTATGAAAAGCAGAAGGCAAGTCTCTTGGACGACATCCGGTGGAAGAAAAACATTTTGGAAGAGTCGGAAAAACTGTCGGTTATAGTCGGGCAGAAGTTGGAAATTTCTCAAAAGTGGTTCGACAAATACGCTTCGATGAACAAAGACGAAATACTTACCTACGAATTTGAAGTCGATAACAGCAAGAACGCCTGTTTAGCTGCAAGGCAGGAAGAAGAAAATCTGAAAAAAGAAACGGCGTCCGTGCAAATGCAGATAGCGGACGATGAGAACCGCTTGAATCAGCTTCAGGTGGAACAGAGGGAAAAAGAGCGGCAAATGCAATTGGATTTGTTGACTACCTATCACGATTTGCGGGACAATATCAAGCTATGGGAACAGAAATATGCGTTGAAAGCGCCTTTTGACGGGAAAGTTGAATATCTGAAGTTTCTGACGGAGAACCAATTTGTTCAAGCCGGAGAGGAGATTTTCGGCATCGTTCCGAAAGAAAACACCATTTTCGGTCAGGTGCTGCTGCCGGCAGGAGGAGCGGGAAAAGTGAAGCTGGGGAGCAGGGTTATCGTTAAATTAGACAATTATCCTTCCATCGAATACGGCTCGATAGAAGGAACGGTGAGTTCAATTTCTTTGCTTGCCCAACCACAAAAGACAGAACAGAGCGTAATAGAAACGTATTTGCTGATTGTGGATTTGCCTAAGGGTTTGACAACGAATTACGGAGAAACGCTGGATTTCCGGCACGAGATTGGCGGGACTGCTGATATTGTCGTCAAAGAACGGCGGTTGATTCAGCGGTTGTTTGATAATTTGAAGTACAGAACAAGGTGAATTAGGAATTAGGAATTAGGAATTAGGAATTAGGAATTAGGAATTAGGAATTAGGAATTAGGAATTAGGAATTAGGAATTAGGAATTAAGAATTGTAAATCAATGAAACCCCTGTTTGTCACTCGTCACTTGTCACTCGTCACTTTTTTATTTTTTTACATTTCTTTTGTTTTCGCTCAGGAAAACGTATTGAATCTGAAATTGGAAGAATGTATCGAACGCGCTGCTGCCGGGTCTTTAGATGCCTTTAAGGCAAAAAACCTGTATTTGTCCGGTTATTGGGGATACCGTTCTTACAAAGCAGGGCGGCTGCCTTCCGTTTCCTTTCAATTTTCGCCCATGCAATATACGAACAGCATTACACAAAGATATGATTACAATCAAAATATAGATGTTTACAGGCAGCAGCAAACGCTTGGTTCATCGGGAGGAATCTCCGTATCGCAACGATTGGAGCTGACCGGTGGAACTTTCAATCTGAATACGGGCTTGAATTATTTGAGAAGTGTCGGCGAATCGGTTTTTACGCAATATTCAAGTACGCCGGTGCGCTTGAGCTATTCTCAGTCGCTGTTCGGCTTTAACGGCTTCAAATGGTCGAAAAAAATCGAACCTTTGAAATATGAAAAGGCGCAGAAGCAGTTTTTATTTTCAAGGGAAAACATTGCACAAACCGCTGCCGGTCATTTCTTCGATTTGGCTTCGGCGCAGGCGGAATACGATATGGCGGTCGAAAACCTGTCTTCAGCCGATTCGCTGTACATCGCCGGAAAAGAACGCAGCCGGATTTCTACCATTTCTCAAGCCGATTTACTGACTTTGGAATTAGACCGAATCAATGCCGAAAATGCTTTGGAAAGCGCTTCTATTCAGTTGCAGCGGACAAAAAACTCTTTTGTCACCTATTTTGGTTTGGATAAAGACAGCCGAATTAACTTGATTTTACCTAATCAACCCAATGATATAAAAGTTTCCGCAGCGGAAGCGGTACAATACATGAAGGAATACAATCCGGACGTTTTATCCAACCGTCAACAAATTCTTGAATCGGAGCAGGAAGTAGAGCGAGCGAAAAAGACAGGCGGCTTTGATGCCAATGTTTCTGCCGGCGTTGGATTCAATCAAGCCGGAAGCAGTTTGGCGGCGGCATTTACAAACCCATCCCGCCAGGATGTGGTAAACATCGGTTTCACCATCCCGATTGTCGATTGGGGAATCCGCAAAGGACAGCTCAACATGGCACGAAACAACTTGAAAGCAACCCGATTATCCGTTGAGCAAAACGACCGGAACATGGAACTGGAATTAACGGCAACCGTAACGGAATTTAACAGGCAGCAAACTTTGCTTAAGAAAGCGGAAGAAGCGATGAATCTTGCAAATTCTTCTTATAACATTAACAAACAGCGATTCATTGTCGGGAAAGTCGATGTCAATACGCTAATTCTTTCGCAGAGTCGCCGTAAAGATGCCCAGCGCAATTACCTGTCCATTCTGAATAATTATTGGAAATGCTACTATACCATCCGAAAACTGACGCTGTTCGATTTCGAGAAACAGGAAAGCCTTTCGTTTCAATTCGAAAAGTTGTTGGAATGAGCATTAGAATATTCTAAAAAAACATCTCCTGAAAATCATCAAGGGATTACGGGTCAAGCCCGCAATGACAAAACATAAAAATCATCTTAATTTGAAATTTTCAGCATTTGCATCACAATTTGTGCGTCAACCCAATCATTCGGCAGGTTTTCTTTGCCGGAAGCATTATTGTCTGCGCTTTCGGGATTTTGTGTTTTTGTATATGATAAAATCACCGATCCACTGTTATGTTATTCGGGGATAAAAAAGAGCAAACGACTGCGCAAATTAAACGTTAAAACGAGGTGCGAAACATTAGTCATTTATTTCGCAAAATCCGTTTTATATCGCTCAATTTATTTAACGCTTCCATTGGTGTTAAATTGTTTACATCCAAATTATTTATTTCATCACGAATTTGCGAAAGCACAGGGTCGTCCAATTGGAAGAAGCTCAATTGATAACCTTCCCTTTCGGACGATAATTTATTCATGGGTTTGGCAATTCCCGTTTTCCGGTTATCGGTTTCCAATTGCTTCAAAATTTCATTTCCGCGTTTCACAATACTTTGAGGCATACCTGCCATTTTCGCTACATGGATCCCGAAACTGTGTTCGCTTCCGCCTTTCACCAATTTTCTTAAAAAGATGACTTTATTATTTTCTTCTTTTACCGAAACATTGTAGTTTTTAATCCGTTTGAACGATTTTTCCATTTCATTCAATTCATGATAATGCGTAGCAAAAAGCGTTTTAGCCCGGCAGCGCGGATGTTCATGAATGTATTCGACAATTGCCCAAGCGATGGAAATGCCGTCGTAGGTGGAAGTGCCTCGTCCCAATTCGTCGAAGAGAACCAGACTTCGTTCGGAAAGATTGTTCAAAATGTCGGCTGCTTCGTTCATTTCGACCATAAAAGTGGATTCGCCTAAAGAAATATTATCGCTGGCGCCCACACGCGTAAAAATCTTATCAACGATTCCAATGGCAGCCGATTCAACGGGAACGAACGAACCGATTTGTGCCATCAAAGTAATCAAAGCCGTTTGCCGCAACAGCGCCGATTTTCCCGCCATATTCGGTCCGGTGATGATAATAATCTGTTGTTTTTTTTCATCTAAATAAAGGTCGTTGGGAATATACGGTTCATCTGAAGGAAGTTGAGTTTCAATCACCGGATGCCGCCCGCCTTTTATATCCAGCACAAGGCTGTCGTTTATTTGCGGTCGGATGTATTTATTCCGTTGAGCCACTTTTGCGAAAGATAAAAGACAATCAATCTGAGCAATCAGATTGGCATTCGTTTGAACAGGCGCAATGTATTCGGTTAGTTCAAGAACGAGGTCGTTGAAGATTTTAGCTTCCAAAGTAAGAATTTTATCTTCTGCGCCCAAGATTTTTTCTTCATAAACTTTCAATTCTTCCGTAATATATCTTTCGGCGCTGACCAAAGTTTGTTTGCGGATCCAATCGGGTGGAACCCGGTCTTTATGCGTATTGCGAACTTCAATATAATATCCGAACACATTATTGTAGCTTACTTTCAATGAAGGAATTCCTGTTCGCTCGCTTTCACGTTGCTGTACATGCAGAAGATAATCTTTCCCGGAAAATGCGATTTCCCGCAATTCGTCCAATTCTTCATTAATTCCTTTAGCGATTACATTTCCTTTATTTAACAAAGCCGGCGGATCGGGCACGATTTGCTTTTCAATCTTATTCCGGATTAATTCGCAACAATTCAACTGATCTCCGATTGTGCGAAGACTTGATTCTTCCGATTGAAGGCAGAGTTGTTGAACCGGTTCGATTGCCCGCAAAGCGATTTTCATTTGCACGACTTCTCGCGGATTCACTCGTCCTACTGCTACTTTGGATATAATACGTTCCAAGTCGCCGATTAAATGAAGTTGCTTTTCCAGCAACTCTTTCAATTCGGGGTTCTTAAAAAAATATTCAACTACCGACAAACGGTCTTCAATGAGCTTAATTTCTTTCAGAGGAAAAACAATCCAACGCTTCAGCATCCGTGCGCCCATAGGGGTAATCGTTTTATCTAAAACATCCAATAGCGACTTTCCGCCTTCGTTCATTGTATTTAACAATTCAAGGCTGCGAACGGTAAACTTGTCCAAACGAACATAGCGGTCTTCTTCAATGCGTGAAATGGAAGTAATATGTCCGATTTGCGTATGTTGCGTAATATCCAAGTAATGCAATATTGCGCCTGCGGCAACGATTCCGTTTGTCAGATGTTGAATCCCGAATCCTTTTAAGTTTTTAGTTTCAAAATGTTTCAGCAATCGCGCATTAGCGGTATCTTCGGTAAAAATCCAATCGTCCATTTCAAAAGTCAACAATCGGGAGCCGAATAATTCCGCAAACTGTTTCCGTTTAGTTCGCTCTATAAGGACTTCTTTCGGAGCAAAATTATTAATCAGTTTATCGACATAATTTGCAGGTCCTTCGGCAACTAAAAATTCACCGGTGGATATATCAAAAAAAGCGATTCCGCAAACACTCTTGTTGAAATGAACCGCAGCTAAAAAATTATTTTCCTTGTGATTGAGGATGTTATCGTTAATGGAAATACCGGGAGTAACCAATTCCGTAATCCCTCGCTTTACCAATTTCTTGGCTAATTTCGGGTCTTCCAATTGGTCGCAAATGGCAACCCGTTTCCCCGCGCGAACCAATTTCGGCAAATAGGTATCTAAGGCGTGATGCGGAAATCCGGCTAATTCGACAAATTGAGCCGCTCCGTTTGCTCTTCGGGTCAGGGTAATTCCCAAAATCTCGGAACTGGCAATTGCATCTTCCGAAAAAGTTTCGTAGAAATCGCCCACACGAAACAGCAAAATAGCGTCCGGATGTTTTGCTTTAATATCAGCATATTGCTTCATTAAGGGTGTTTCTACAATTTCTTTTGCCATACAAATTTTACTTATTTATGGATAATTTGCAAAGATAACTTTTTTTCGGCAAAGATGCAAAAGGGGTGAGGAATATGGACTGCTCCTCTACACTCGCAATGACGATTGTCTAATCTTTTCGGTACACAATCGAAGCAGTCGCTTGATTAACAGGCATGATCAGCACTTCGGCAATTTGAACGTGCGGAGGCGCTGAAGCTGCAAAATAAACCGTTTCGGCAATATCTTCCCCTGTCAAAGGCTTCACTCCGGCATACACGGTGTCGGCTTTTGCTTTATCGCCGCGGTAACGGGTAATGGAGAAATGCGTTTCCACCATTCCGGGTTTGATGTTCGTTACCCGCAACGGCGTATCCACCAAATCAATCCGTAATCCGTCGGAAAGTGCTTTCACCGCCGATTTGGTAGCGCAATAGACGCTTCCTCTGGGGTATGCGGCATCGCCGGCAATCGAACCGATGTTGATGATGTGTCCTCGACCTCGTTTAATCATACTCGGCACTACCCAACGAGTGACGGAAAGCAAACCTTTGATATTTGTGTCAATCATGATGTCCCATTCATCCGGATTGACTTCAAATTCTTTATCTACTCCAAGCACCAATCCGGCATTGTTGATCAGAATATCAATGGCTTGCCAATCTTTCGGCAATTCTTGAACAGCTTTCTTGACAGCTTCGCGGTCGCGTACATCAAAAGGCAAGAGTAATACTTCACTTTCATATTTTTCAACCAAATCCTTTTTTAAGGCTTCCAATTTGGAAACGTCACGTCCGTTCAAAATCAGAGAAAAGCCTTGGGAGGCAAATTTATATGCGCAAGCCTTTCCTATTCCGTCAGTCGATCCTGTGATAAAAACTGTTTTTTCGGCATCCATAACTTATTTATGTTTACAGCCTGCAAAATTATAATTTTATTTGTAATTTTACGTATCTTCGCAGAATGAATGTAAAGCCCGTAAATAAAATCATTGTGTTACGATTCAGAAGAGTGGGCGATGCCGTACTTACCGTCGCCGTTTGTTCTTCGCTCCGCAAGACATTTCCGGATGCAACCATTGATTACGTCCTTAATGCTGAAATTGCTCCTTTGTTTGAAAATCATCCGGATATTGACCGGGTTATTTCTTTTGCGAAAGAAGATATGTCTCATTGGAATACCTATCTCAAAAAAGTTCGCCAAATCATGAATTCCGGTAAATATGATTTAATCGTTGATACCCGCGCAACGGTTAAAACGCTTTGGTTCTCCCTTTTTTCTCTCCAAATCCCTTACCGGTCAGGTTGGAAAAAAGCTTATAACCGATTTCTTCAAAATTACCGTATCAAAGAACCCGTCAGCGGAGACAGGATAAGTCATCTTCTATCCCTGCTTCATCCGTTGGAGAAACGCTTTAAAGTTTTCTTTGATACCGATTTCAGATTGTATGTTACCGCTGAGGAGCAGGCGGATTTTCGCATTAAGTCGGAAAATGCAGGCATTGATTTTTCTAAGCCGGTGATTACTTGCGCCGTTGCGACACGCATTCCGGATAAAAGGTGGGACGGAGAAAAAATGCGTCTAATCTTGGAGCGAATCATTGATCGTTATGATGCTCAATTAATTTTCCATTTTTCGGGTAAAGAGGAAGAAGCGGTTGCCGTTCAATTGCATAACCGGATGAATAATCATCCGCGCGTATTTACTAACGTCAAGGCGGGTAATTTGCGCGAATTAGCTTCGATGATAAGCCTTTCCGACTTTTTCTTCGGGAACGAAGGCGGTCCGCGACATATATCGCAAGCCCTCGGAATACCTTCTTTCGCAGTTTATCCTCCTTCCGTCAGCAAAGAAGTATGGTTGCCGGGGGCAAGTGAGCGTTATCAAGGAATAGAACCTGCCGACATTTCCGAAGAAAAGGCAAAAGATCCGAATGTAAGTTTTGCTTCAAAATTTGAACTTTTGACTGTCGATAATGTTTGGGAAAAGTTAGAGCCTATGCTTGAGGAATACATAAAGATGAAACGTTGTCCTTAAAGACTGAGGTTGTCTCGAAAGCCTACTGTCATTGCGGACACAGCGAAGCAGAGATCCGCAATCCCCTGCCCAAAGTGAATGACACAGCGCTCTTTCAAAGCAACAGTAAATTTAAAATCTTCTATCGCCGCCAAAACCGCCGCCGGGAGGTCTTCCACCACCTTCGCGTTCGCCTCCCCACCTTTGCGGCACCATATCGCCTTCTTTCAAAAAACTTGATTTAGGGAATATGGAAAAACGATAAATAAAGCTTGCCATAAAATAACTCGGGATGACGTTGGTTCGCGAGAATTGCAGACTGTTTGCGTCTTGAGAAGCGAAAATATTTTTCCGATCTTGCAAGATATCAAAAACCTGTAATTTAATAGAACCGGTTCCGTACTGTTTTTTAAACAGCCGTTTGGTAATTGCAGTATTCCAAAGTGTTTGAGTAACATTATATCCGGTTGGGTAACCGCGTCTCCAAGTGCGGTTAATGTCGCTGTCAAAGGTCCAGCCGGGAAGAAAAGTCCAAATAATATTGGCGCCCCACGCATAATTGTAAATGTCTTGATTATTTTTAGGAACAGCCGAATAGACGACATTATTGTAATTAATCATTCCGTTCGTTCCTATGTAAAGACTGTCGTTCAGTTGCAATTTCAAGTTCAAATTATCGCCAATCGCCCGGCTTTGCATCTTATTCTTCACTTGTTGACCTCCGCTGTCTACAAATGAGTTGTCGTCGGACGAACTAAATGCTACCGAATTTCCTATCGAGAACTTTTTACTTAACGGCTTATTAATCGTTCCCCTCAAGGAAGCATTCCAATTTCCATTGATATTTTGGTAAGTTGTTGTGTTTCCTCCGCTTGCCTGCACTTGGGTGATGGTTATAATATCATTTACGGTATAACCTCCATTCACCGAAAATCTGTACATCAGTTGAGTTGCCTGAACATATTTGTTAAATTCTACTTGAAGGTTGTTTGTAAAACCGGGTTTCAAGTTCGGATTTCCTATAGTTACATCATTGGGACGATTGATGTCCACGTATGGATAATCCCGAAGCTGGTCTGCCGATGGTTGTCTTGTTACTCCATCATAAAAAACCCGTAAATTGGAACGCTGATCGAAGTTATATCTGAAATTCACTGTTGGCGAATAATTAACAACACTGATTGGAATAGAGGAAATCAAGGTATCGCCTTTGAGAAGAGGTAACTTCCCGCTAAAGTCAGTCGGTATCAATTGAGGAGGAAGAATCCCTGCGCTCGGTTGATAAGTTTTGTTTGTCGCCTTAGAGGGATTTACATTGAATCCGAAAGTAAGTTTGTATTTTTTCCGGTCGGCTTTGAAGTTGATTCCGAACCGTTGATCGGTTGCATTTCGCAGTGTTGTCCGACTTTGAGACGGAACAATCATTGCCGTATCAAATGCGGCAATGTCCGAATCATCCGAAAAAATATTATAGGTAGAATTTTTACTTTCGGTTTCGGAATACGAATAACGATACAGTAATTGAATGAAATTATTATGCCCAATGGGTTCCACGTATGAAAATGTTGCTCCAAAATTGTTCGTAAAACTTTGATTTTCAGCGATTTGATTTAGATGTAGAAGCGTGTAATCGTTATCCAAAGAATCGGAACGATAGAATGTTTTATTTTTTGGTTGAGAATAGTTCGGATTATAATTTCCGCTTGCACTGATGCTGAATACTCGTCCCTCTTTTGGAAATTTAAAAGAATAGTCTAAGCTGCCTCCAAATCCTGTCGTATTTCCATGCGATGAAGTAAGGGATTTTGAATCCAATGTAACCTTTTGGTTGTTCAAATTTATTCGTTCGTCGTACATCAATCCGTTTCGGTCGGTTTGGTTCACACGAATAGTCGGACGGAAAATCAAAGCATGCTGTTTATTGGGATTCCAATCAATACGGAGGTTGGTATTGAAATTGTTTCCCGCGTTAAAATTATTCTGACCGGTGTTTTCCCGTTGTGGCCTCACATCAGAAAAAGTGGTTTGGGAACCATTGGAAAGCGTCCTTCTGTTTTGATTGCCATAACGGATATCGCCGTTTAAAGTCAGTTGAGGAGATAAATCTTTGTTTATACTAAACATATAATTTTGCGATTGGGTGATTCCGGAAGGATTACCACCCCCGCCGCCGCGACCGCCTCCACCACTGCCTCCTGCTCCCATAATATCGGCTCCGCCCATATTGTTGTTATTGTTGAGGCGAACAATCCCTGTATAACTATCGCTTCCCTGTTGATGCCTGACGAAAGCGCTTTCGCTATACCGTGTATCCTTGTCGTTCTGTACATCCCGACCAACTCCTGTCTGTACCGTGCCAATCGTTCCCTGCATCATGTTGGAACGCACCGTCAGATTAATAACCGTTTCTTCGTCTCCGGTATCAAAACCGGTCATTTGAGCCATATCCGATTTGCGATCATAGACTTGTACTTTATCAACGACATCGGCAGGTATATTCTTGGTGGCAACTTGAGGATCATCTCTGAAAAATTCTTTTCCGTTGACAAACATTTTGTTTACCGATTTTCCCTGCGCAGTAACTTTCCCGTCTTTATCGACTTCCACGCCCGGCAGTTTTTTCAGCAAATCTTCCACAACCGCATCGTCTCCCCCTGCTTTATAAGAAGCCGCATCATATTCCAAGGTATCATTTTTTACGGTAATTTCCGGACGTTTTCCTTCAACCACCGCTTCTTTCAATAGAACGTCATTTGTTTCTAAAGGTATTTCCCCTAAGCTTACCGGTACGTTTCCGCTCAGACTGACATTTTTGAAAAGCGTTAAATAACCCACATAAGTGACTTTTAATATATAATTGCTTGCTTTTAAATTTTGTAAAGTAAATGCTCCTTTATCGTTGCTGATAGCTCCATCCACATAAACGCTGTCTCGAGCGCGCAGTAATTGTACCGTTCCGGAGAAAATCGGTTCGTGATTGGCTTTATCGACCAATATACCGGATAGCGTTATGTTTGATTGGCTGAAAGCAGGCAGAGTGAAAAAAAATACGAAGAAAAGAATATTTCCGAAAAATTTCATAACCTCGGGTATTATACATTTTAATTTTATAAGATATGACTATCCGTGTGTCCGAAAGTTTAATAACCAATCCGAAATTAAAGCTATTTAACACAATTACACTAAACAATGAAGTTATTATATTTGTATTCCGGCAATATTATTATTATCTTTGTTCCGTAGCATATTTTATCATTATATTACCCGAGAAAATTATGGAATTAACAATAGGAATAATTCAGCAAACAAATACGGCGGATATTGAATTGAATAAAAATAAATTAATTGAAAACATCCGGTTGTGTGCTTCGCAAGGCGCGCAATTAATTGTTTTGCCGGAATTGCACAACAGTTTGTATTTCTGCCAAACAGAGAATATTAAAGCATTTGATTTGGCAGAAACAATCCCCGGTCCTTCTACCGAATTATTCGGAAGTTTAGCAAAAGAATTAAGCGTTGTTTTGGTTTTATCGCTGTTTGAAAAACGCGCTCCGGGCTTATATCACAATACGGCGGCTGTGATCGAAAAAGACGGAACAATCGCCGGAAAATACAGGAAGATGCATATCCCCGATGATCCGGCATATTACGAAAAGTTTTATTTTACACCGGGTGATTTGGGATTTCGTCCTGTCCGAACGTCCGTAGGAAATTTAGGCGTGTTGATTTGCTGGGATCAATGGTATCCCGAAGCCGCTCGCCTGATGGCTTTAGCCGGCGCCGATTTACTGATTTTCCCTACCGCCATCGGATGGGAATCTACCGATTCGGACGAAGAAAAAGAACGGCAACAACAAGCTTGGATGATCGCTCAACGCGGACATGCCGTTTACAACGGATTGCCTGTGATTGCCGCTAACCGCGTCGGACATGAAAGCGATCCTTTAGGACAAACGCAGGGCATCCTATTTTGGGGCAGCAGTTTTGTTGCCGGTCCGCAAGGCGAAATTTTAGCGCAGGCTTCTTCCGAAAAAGAAGAAAACCTGATTATGAAAATCGACCTCAATCGCTCGGAACAGGTTCGCCGTTTGTGGCCCTTTTTACGCGATCGCCGAATCGATGCCTACGGCGATTTGACTCAACGATTCATTGATTTTTAAAGGATTTTCTCTGTGTTTCTCTGTGCCTTCTCAGTAAAACTCTGTGAAATAAAAAAATTACACGGAGAGACACAGAGGAGGCACAGAGTTACACAGAGGGTTTATAATCTATAACGTTTTATACCATGTTTTAGTAGCGTTACATTGAAATTAATCAGCAATCCTATTTCTTTTTTTGCAAATTTCATGTAGGTCAAAATCTGTGCTTCATGGACGGGAATAATTGCATCAACAGCCTTTAATTCAATTATTACTTTCCTTTCTACTAAAATATCTATCCGGTATCCACATTCCAACTTTATTTCTTTATATATCACAGGGACAGGCAATTGTCGTTCTACATTCAAACCTGCATGCTTCAATTCATAAAACAAACATTCTTCGTAGGCAGATTCTAATAATCCCGGACCGAGTTCTTTATGTACTTCGATAGCGCTTCCTATTATTTTTTGTGTTATTTGATTTATGTCCATAAAATATTTTCATTTTTAAAACTGATATCGTACTAATCCGTAAATATCGGTTTTGTCTTTTCCCTGAATCGCTTCCAATTCTGAACTGATGACGTCCCGGTCGAAATAATGCGTAGTTGCCAATTTGCAATAAATCGTCAATGCAGACGTAACTTTCCATTTAATCACCGAATAAATGCGAAGGCCTTCTCCGTAATAAGTCGGGAATGAAAACGCATAAAGAATATTTTTCTCATAAACGCTGATTCGGTTATTCCAATTGCCGGCACGAAAATAAGCCATTGCGCCGTCGAATGAGAATTTTTCCGGTTGTTTCTCAAAAGAAACCGTTTGAGTCAGCGACCACCCTGTCGTCCGGTCGGATGCGCTTTTATAAGTATTGTAATCTGCTTGCGTTTTCAATCCCAATCCTTTTTCGTTCCGGTAACTGAGTTGATACCGCCACCGGTTCTGTTCGTAGGGAATTACTTCGGTTCTGCGAGCATCCTCCAAAATCCGGTTTTGATATTTTTCTTTGTATTTATAACGCAAACTCATCTGAATAACGGAATTACATTTGCAGGTAAGTTGAATCAGCCTGTCGTTTCCCGAAGATGGAGAGTTAATCCCGTATTTCAACCAAGGAAATCGAAAATAATCGAAATAAGTCGATAATTCCCATTTCCGAAAGGGGTGGAAACGAATTCCCGTGTAAAGCCCGGTTTCGTTTTGAACCGTTGAAGATTCTCCGAAAGCTTTACCGTAAAAAGCATTGTAATCCCGTGCATAATTCCGATAAGAAAAAACCCAGTCAAGCGATGAAACGGGATTTATCAATAGATTATTGAGCGTCGCCCATTTACCGGAAGCGTTGATGGCAGTTTCTCCTTGAAAAGAAACTTTCCCTGTTTTATATTCATAATTCAAGCTTGAATTAAAAAAATCTTTTCCTCTTAAATAAAACAAGTTATAAGTTTGCGGTGCAGGATTGAGTTCTTTTCCTCCGAAAGAATAATAAACGCCTGTCAATCCGATATTAAACGATTCATTTCTCCACTGAAGATGTGCTCCGTCCATATCGACTTGCGCCGTTTCCTTTTTCAGAATATCGCCCGGAATACAGCTGTATCCGTCTGTTTTGAAGGTATAAATAACTGAACTGTCGGCATTGGAATCCTGCTTTCGGTGAGAATAGAACAAAAACAGTTGCGTATTTTTATAACACAAGTTCCCGGCAACTCCTCGAAAATAATTGTATTCATTCGTAGAAATATGTCTTGAAATGCCTCTGTTGTTTAGATTTATACTTCCGATATCCGATGTTTTTCCCATAAAGAAATTGGTATTCATCACCAAACCTTGCCCGAACGATAAGCGATAATCGCCTATATGCAAATCTTCCAAGATACCTTTGTGTTTAATATTCAGATTAAAAGCATAATAATCAAATCCTTTGTAATATTTATTCCAAAAGGCTTCGCCCGGATCTTTTTCTCCGATAAATCCAAACTGTACATCTTTATATTGATACCCATACCGGAAAGAAAGATAATACGGCTCGCCCAAGTAATACTTGTTCGGATGTGCGGAACGTTCTTCGTCCGAAACTTTTTCATATCCGGCTTTCTTTTGAAACGTATAATCCGAACGAAGCAACAACTCTTGTTTTGTCGTCGGTTTGAAATTCGGAGATTCTTTGTTTGCTTCTCCAACATAAACAAAAGGCAATAAATAAGTGATAGTTTGAAAATCAAGATCTTCAACATTCTTCAATTCGTAGCAATCGACCAAGGGACCATATTTATATATGTAATACAACAGATTTTCGATTTGAATATCCGTCAGAAAAGGCAAGCGTTCCAAATCATGCTTCGTAACCGTTTGTATATTGAAAGGATGTTCGCTTATATACGATAAATCGTCAAACAGTTGCGCAATATCGTCGGGATTGCGCTCATCCGATTCGGCAAATTCTTCCAAATACTGCATCCATTCCGTATTGCTTGCAGAAACTTGTGCGCCCGAATCAACTGTGATGAACAGGATAAGGATAAAGAAAATGATTACTTTTTTCATTGATTCAGAAAATATAAGCAATTGCAATTCCGCTTGATAACCCCAACGCTTGATGAAACAGAAAGGCTGTTTCTATATTCCAATGCTCTACTTTATAAGCAAATCCGAGAGAGGGCGCTTGCGGATTGTTGCGGAATCCGCCTCGAACCGTCAAGTCTTTAACGATTTCATATTCAACTCCGGCGGTAATGTGGAATCGTTTTTGAGAATCATATCCTGCTTCCGCCAAGACACAAGTAGCGGGATGTAATTGACATCTGAGTCCGGAAAAACAGGCTGCCGGTTGAGAATTTCGTGTGTGAAGCAGATTTTCCGTAATCAGCGCCCATTCGAATGTTTGATTTATTTGCCACAAAAAGCTGACATCCGCCTGTAAATGGGTTCTCAGACTTTCTCCCAAAATAGAATTTTCGATGAGATAACAGACAGATGTTCCGATGGAAAAGTTCGACGAAAGTTTTTCGGCAAATCCGGCTTGCCCTTCAATCAATTGATATTCGCTGTAGCCGAACATGGATAACCGGACATTCATATCCAGCAATCGATTGGGGATTAAGCCGAAAACGCTTTGAGTGCTCAATTCTTTCATTTCGAAGCGACTGAAAACGGAAGCGCCGATTAACTTTTGCTCCGAAAAAGGAAGAAAAGCAGGGTTTGTAAGTCGGCTTAAAGCTCTCACTTGACCTAAAGATAAAGCGCGAATGTCGATCGACTTCACTTCTTCAAACGAATATGCCGCTTGGAATTTACCGATAAACAGGAATAAAAAAACAATTTTCATTCCTCTGCAGAAATACGATTTCATAGTTATTTTGGTTTAAATATTAATACGAGGCAAAAGTAATAATAGTTTTTGAGATATGCAAAAAATGATTTCATGTAAAGTTTTTGAGAATAAAAAAAATAATATAATTTTACGAGCTGATATATAAATAACAATAATATGCAAAACTTAAAATCCGAGTTACATAAAGAACTTACCGAAAACATTCTTCCCTATTGGATGCAGAAAATGCCCGACCACGAAAACGGCGGCTTTTACGGTCGTATCGACGGAGAAGAGCAGGTGCATCCGACTGCCGGTAAAGGAATCGTTTTAAACGCACGAATTCTTTGGACGTTTTCGGCGGCTTATCGTTTGGAAAAGAATCCCGAATACTTGGAAATCGCCGAACGGGCTTTTAATTATATTCAAGAATATTTTACCGATAAGAAAAACGGCGGCGTTTTTTGGGAACTTAATTATAAAGGAGAACCTTTGAACCGAAGAAAACAAATGTATGCTCAAGGTTTTGCCTTATACGGTTATTCCGAATTTTACCGAGCAACGGGTAAGCCGAAGGCGCTTGAAGCGGCTGAAGATATTTTTTATTTACTCGAAAAGTATGCCTGTGATTCTCGATACGGCGGATACATTGAAGCGCTGGATGAAAATTGGAAAGCCATCGACGATATGCGGTTAAGTCCCCGCGACAGCAATGCTCCCAAATCCATGAATACGCATTTGCATATTTTAGAACCTTATACCAATTTGCTTCGCGTATGGAAAGATCCTGCTTTGATTGAGGCGCAAACTCGTTTGATTCACATATTCTGCGATCATATTGTACACTCCCGAACAAAACATCTCCGGCTTTTTTTCGACGGAGAATGGAATTCCCGAGACGAAGTCGTGTCGTATGGTCATGATATTGAAGCTTCTTGGTTGCTTTGTGAAGCAGCCGATGTTTTAGGAAATTTCGAATTGACAGAGAAAGTAAAAAAAGCCGCCGCCGAAATTGTCGAAGCATCTTACAAAGGTCTTCAACCGGACGGAAGCATGATTTACGAAACGACGCATGACGGACATATCAATACCGACAGAGATTGGTGGGTTCAAGCGGAAACCGTTGTCGGATTTTATCATGCATGGTTTCGCTCGGGAGATAAAAAATACCTTGCGATTTCGGAAAAATGTTGGGAATACGTGAAACGCTGGATCTTGGATGAGAAGAACGGCGAATGGCTTTGGGGCGCATTCGCCGACGGAACTCCCAACCGTAAAAACGACAAAGCCGGTTTCTGGAAATGTCCCTACCATAACTCCAGAATGTGTATGGAGGTGGTTTATTCATAGTAAAAATCTCGCACCCTGCACCGTAATACTACTTTCCGATGACTCAGAGCAAACATAAACCGTAAAAACAGGAGGTCTTAAAAATTTTCCGTTCAGATGATATCGTTAAGCTTGCGCTTTTCGCTTACATCCCCCTCGTTACGATTAGGAAACTCGTAAAAACTCAGACTTATAAAATGTTGTAAAATCAACAATCCCCGACATTCGCCTTACTAATCGGAATTAATCATTACGCCAAGGATAAGGAGAAAATTGTACGTATATCGTTCAACTTTGCATCCTTTCATTTGTCAAAGTTTTACATTTTTGTTCCAATCGATGTTTCAATTTAAGACTAACGATAAGTAAAGATCATTTTCGGTAATTAAGTCGTGCAACACTTTTAAACGTTGACGTCTGTTTTACATAAAACGTTCATATACTTAACGTCATACAGTTTACCCCATCGGCGTTTGCATCGGTAAACCTAAAATCGAGGAAAGAGTCTGCGTCAGCATCTCTGAAAGAGCTTTTTGCTGAGCTTCAGTTTCCTCTTTTTTAAGTTTCATCATCAAGTTTATATACCCCCCGATTTCAGTAATATTCAAAGGCGCAGGAATGCGAGAAGGTTTTATGTCGCTTTCCGTGGCGATTCTGCGGAGAATCATTTTTTTAATCTCTGCCGTTTCCGGAGAGACCTCTTGCTCCAGCAGTTTCGTCGCCCAATTTATTAAATAATCTTCTTCGTCCATAATATTTCTTATTTATTTTTATTTTATCAGCATTAGTTTTTTCTCTCTTATTTTCCGGAAGTAGTATTACTTGCAGTATTCGTTTTAGTAGTATCCGTTTTAGTAGTATCTGTTTTAGCAGTGTCTGTTTTAGCAGTATCTGTTTTAGCAGTATCTGTTTTAGCGGTATTTGTACCTGCTTTACTGTTCTTAAGTATATCCACAGAAAGTTCAGCAAGTTTTTCGGTTGTTGCAAGCACCTGCTTTCTTCCGTCCGAAGCGCTTGTTGTTCCCGCATTCAAAACGTCTTTCAACTGATCGAGCGCAGTAATGTTTTCAAATTTCGGCGTTTGTTTACTGATTAGAGCTGTAAGCAAATCGTTGACCGTTACGGGAGTAGCCGGAGTAGCGCCCTGCAAATTCAAAGCGGTAATATCCGGTGTGGTTTTGCCTGCAAGATAGTCTGTGCTGTTAAGATACTTAGGGGTAATTTCCATTTTGTCGATAGGCGAATCTTTCCAATTCCAGAAACGGGTAAGATCTATCACTTCGCTGACGTTGGTTTCTCCGAGCACCGCTTCGCCGATCATTCCGTCAGTAGGCAATGAAATAACGGTCGTAGGCACTCGAAAATAGTGGGTATGATAGCGGTAAAGCGAATCTTGCACCTCTGCGGCTGTTTTCTTCAGTTTTATTGCCAACTCTTTCGGATAAGTGAACGGCAGAAGGATACAGTTTCCGTAGAATCCCAACAGTTTCTTGACATTTACGCAATTCAACAAAGGGATATTTATCGTATCAACTGCTGTTGTGTCTCCTGTTTCATCATCTCCCGTACTTACTACTTTGTCGAAGTTCATATCAATGGTATATTGTTCGAGCATCATGGCGCGTTCATCGTCGCTCAGGGAAGCCCATATTATTTGGGAATAATGCAAGGTATCGGAAGCGATATGATGCATCGTTGCTTCCATTTCCTGCAACTCGGCAAGGAGAAGAACGGGTTTACTGTTTGTTAGAGTTATAACAACCGACGAAGTGAGACCGCTGCTCGACAGCATTGCACCCAAATTTTCATTTGACTCGATATTTGGATTTGAAATAATCGGCGCCCCTAAACTTAATATATCGTTGGCTGAGAGCGTAACGTTCGGACTGCGGTAAGCTTCAGGCAAGTAGGAAGGTGCATTTTTCCCGAAAAGACTTTCAATCGTCTTTACAGGGTCTAAAATATTGGTCGGATTTAAGAAGTCAAGCGCTTTGTCGCAAATTGATTTTTGCAGTCCTCCTTTCAAAGCATCCGGATTTTGATAAAGCGTATATTCAAGCCCTTCACATGAATAATTGAGCGTTATATGCGAAAGGTCGTCATCCGTAATTTCGGCAGGTAACATAAAGGTACAGGTAACTTTCGGGTTACCGATGGATTGGGGTTTGAAAAATGGAAACGTCGGGATATATTCCCATACGTATTTGGCTTTTCCGTTTCTTATATCGCGAATCTCCTGGCGTAAGTCTTTTCTCGTTTCATGGGAAGCAGATACTTTTCGGCGATCATATTCCGCCGTACCTGCAATAACCCCTTTTCTGTTTTTCAAGGTTAAAGATACAGTCAGATCGTCAAATGTCAGCAAGTCGCAGTGAAATGTTACGACCAATGGTCTCATGCCGGCGGTTCGACTTTCCATTTTCCAATCGGGGTATGCCGCATATTTCTTTATCAAATTTAATCCTGTCCGATAGTTCGGGGGCAAAGCATAAAACAAATTATCGGCATATTTTAAAAGTACATCATAACGTTTGATAAACTTGTCCGGGTTGAAATTAGTCAGATTGGGCGCATAGTTTCCATCGGGAATGAAGCGAATCAGTTTCAAAGGTATGAAAAGAACCAGATCTATCCCGTCAATACAGGTTTCGAGGCGATAGCGGCGCATCACTTCCCAATACTGAATGGTCATGGCATGGGAATGGTTGTGATTGGCAATAATTTTGGTTGCCACCGAGTTGCTTTCTTCGCTTGTAGCCGTAGATATACTGATGCGTTTGGACTGTGAAATTCTGTTTGCCGCGCTTTTGATGCTGTGTTGAAACGACTGTGCGGCAGATGAAGCTTCATTGTGTGCATTTGACTGGCTGGCAGCCGCCGATCCGCTTCCTTTGGAGTTGGATGTGGCTCCGGAAAAACCGTGTGCGCTCCCTAAGTTAAAAATACCCCATGAGACATTCGCCGCTCCGCCGTAACCGCCTCCGAAACCATCGGTGTGCGTATTATAATCATAATTGGAATTAGCTTTCATCAATTGATTTACGGCATAATTATACGCAGCAGTAGTATCGTCATTTTGGGTTAACTCGTAAGTTTGATTGTCCGAATCCACTCCTTCGGCATTGTTCATTATAGCATAGCTCTGTGTGTTTTCTCTTACAATAAGCCGTTGTTCCTCTCCGGGCGCCAATACTAACGAATAGAGCAGAGTTCCCAAAGCAAAACCGTCGGGCACCCATGCTTGATGCATGTTGAGTACGTAACCGATACCCAAAGAAGACATTTGCGGATAATTGTTCGGATTTCTGTAAAGCTGTTCCTTAAAACCCATTACGTCCACCGGCTCCTCCAATATTTTCCGCGTTACCCCTTTAGGTCCTATGGCGGGTTCCACTAAACGCTGCAACATTCCGTAGTTGAAAACGCGTGAAGGAGCCGTATCCGTAGAAAGTTGAATAGCCTCGTCGTCATTGCCCATCAGTTTTACGCTCGGCAAGGCTTTTTTCGAATCGGTATCATACCCCTTAAAAATTTCATCTATCACAACAAAATCACCGAGTTTCGCTTCGTATCTGTTGTCGCAAGATACAAGATTTTTCAGAATTATTTCCAAATCGGTGCTATGCGGGTTAGAATGAAAGATTATTTCTTCCTTTAATGAATTATACTGATTTTCTAGGGTATTTATCTCACTTTCGATATTGGTTATTTCTTTGTTGAGGTTCTCTATCTCTCGATTTATTCCGGATTGTTGAGTTATCAGATCTGCCATATCCTGCGTTCCGGTCGCAGTTTTTGATATTTGAAAATCAATAAGAGCCTTATCGCCCGTTAACATATCGAGCCGTGTGGGTTTCGTTTCTTTGTATGCAATCATATCCGATATTTCCTGCAATTCGCAATACTTTTCAAGGATTCTCTGCTCCTCCACGGAATTGATAATATCAATAGCGCTTTTCATAAACGTTTGTTTCCACGAGTCTTGCGAAACGGTGATAATTACTCCCTCTTGCAGGTTGAGTTTTTCCGGCAGAATAACCCTAAAGTTGCCCATACTATCAACGTATGCCGACGGCGTTTTTTCCGCATCGGTTTTATCGGCGCTCGAAGCGGCAATACCGCTTATCTTTACCGATACGTCTCCAAAAGGTGTTTTTGCGTTATCTTTATCCGCTATGCTTCTTTTCCAAATCTTACCGGTAATTGCGTGAGGCAACGGGAGAACCAAGGGTACATTATTTAAAAAATCCAAGCCGTCCCTGATAATCTTTCCGCCTGTTTTGGGGTCTATCGGAGTGTTTGAGTCCTCTTTGAAAAGATATGCAGGCGGATCTTCCGATATATCGATACTCAATGAAATATTATTCTTAGACAAATTGAGAAGACTCATAAGATCTGCTGCGCTATCAATTAGTTTTTGAAATTGTACGCGATCCACCGCTGTAAAATCGGTTTGTGTCAAAACAAGCCGTTCTATAATCGGGTAGGCTTTGTTGACATCGACTTTCGACAGGTCTTCCACATGACGTACGCCTATCTGTACCAACAAATAAGCCATATCGGTCGTCATTCCTTCCACTCGCCACAGATCTGCCTGTTTTACCCAGGAATTGACCAATCTGACATCAACATCCAAGGTTTCGGATTTAGCCAAAATGTTTCTTCTTTCCTGTGTCTTTCCTTTTATCAGTAAACCGGCAGTATCATAGATAGCGAGACTTCTTAATTTGGCTTGCATAATCTTGCTGATTCCTTTGATAGGAATAAGTGAAGTCCCTGTTTGTTGCTGCAAATCAAATAATTTCAGCAGTTGTTCTGTTATGTCAAGGTTAAACCAACTTGCAAAAGTTTCCAATCGATATTGCGTCTGATTCCATTTTCCCGGAATGCCGTTGGGATATTTTTGATAATCCGTTAAGTATTCTTTAGCTGTCAGCAATTCGCTTTTGGTCAGTCTTTCACTTGCTTTCAGTTTCTTATCTTGAACTCTTTTCTTTAATTGAGCATAAGAATGGTCGGATATATTTTCCAATTTATTGTACAAGTCCATCTGTTGTGTCTGCAAGTCACTGTTCGCCTGTTGAGCAGGAACACGGGCAGTAGCAGCAGTGCGTGATGTCGGATTCAATATTACTTTATTCTTGCTCAAATCTAAAACCGTCAGTTTATTTTTGGCGCGACTCAGTTCTTTCAGCAGAGGATTTTGACTGACGTCCAAAAATGTAAAGTCGCTGTCTTCTCCGGTATATATCGTTGTAACATTACCGGTTATTGTTATTTCATAGAGGCCGGATTTCTCGTAGCTGTGGGGGTAAGAACTTGATATACCGCTCGCAGGGCTATCGAATTTCTCCGTTTTTCCATCGCCCCAGTCTATTGTTATTCCGTCAGAGTGTGTCAACGCCAATTTTAAATTCACTGCCGTTGTTTGCAGTTTTATGATATTAGCCATAATGTGTAAGTTTTATTGTTTTAATATTTATTTTAACTTTTTATATAATCAAATTGAAATTATCTATGCGATGCGACAAAGGTATCGTGCAAAAAAAATCCGTCATACCCCCAAATGGGGGTTTTTTTAGTCTGATTGAAATTTTAACATAAAATCGGCTCTTCGGGAATTATTTATACAATAACCCAAAAGGTGAAAATACATTTTTTAGTATTTTCCATAACTTGATATTTAACGGGTATATCTACATACAATGCATATACTTAATATATGTTATGTACGGGCTTGGTCGGACTTGGTACGGAAACGATAAAATCAGTAAAAAATCGCGATGGCAGTAATACAGAGGAGAAACGCAGGGCGGGAAATAAAAATAATTGAGAAAATTTTGTACATATAATAGAAAACAATTAACTTTGACCGTTCTAAAAATATTAAAATCATATTATTAAATTTTAAAATGTGTATCATGGAAAGAAAAGGAAAAACAGTAACCCGCAGAGAATTTTTGAGTTTATCTGCTTTAGGATTAGCAAGTTTAACAATTTTGCCGAGTTGGGCTCAGAATGGCGTTCGTATAGCGCCCAGCGATCGAGTTGTATTGGGATTTATCGGTCTTGGCAGACAGGGCGTTTCAGATTTTCACAGTTTGGCAAGTTGTCCGGGCGTTCAAGTAGCAGCCGGCAGCGATGCGGATTCGATGAAAAGAGATCGCCTTTGCAGGTTGGTTTCCGATTGGCAAAAATCTGCGAATGTAACCGGGCAATGCCAAGGGTATGAATTTTACGAAGATCTGCTTGAACGGAAAGACATCGACGCCGTATGCGTTGCCACTCCCGACCATTGGCATGCCTTGCCAACTATTCATGCCTGTCAGGCAAAAAAAGACGTATATTGCGAAAAACCTCTTTCCTACACGATAGCTGAAAGCCTGTCGATGGTAAAAGCGGTTCGCGATAACAAACGAGTTTTACAAGTTGGAAGCCAGCAGCGGTCGGATAAAGAATTTCAAAAAGCCATTGCAATGGTTCGCGGGGGCGCCATCGGACATATCGACAAAGTCAATGTCCGCATCGGAGATCCCCCTTCCCCATTCGATTTACCGGAAGTTCCGATACCGGCAAACTTAAATTTCAATCTGTGGTTGGGACCGTTGAATAACC
>Ga0209629_10000415_pt1 | contig 23078 bp, 19 predicted proteins | sample TergutCu122P5_FD_187286 | JGI IMG/M metagenome (GOLD analysis project Ga0209629, IMG submission 187286) | Cubitermes ugandensis P5 segment gut microbial communities from Kakamega Forest, Kenya - Cu122 P5 (SPAdes) (version 2) | ecosystem: Host-associated > Arthropoda: Insects > Digestive system...
AAAATATGATAAAACATGATATAAATACAATAAGGTATAATTACATTCGCAAGGTACAATTTAAATATGTCCAGTTACTATGGTTACCAATGTTGTTATTACTGTGGTTTAAGTATTCATCTATGGAGTAAAATATATTATCTAAAAGAAATCTTTCTAATGTTTTTTTAAAAACATTAGAAAGAATAACATCCTTTTTACCCAAACACTTAAGTTCATTATCTTGAGAATGAACTAAATGGTTAATATTCACACCCGGTTTAATAAAACTTGTTAACTTATACTTAGTATTAAGATATTGATTTATTCTAACTGCAGAGCCTTTAAGATGGCTATCGCCTATTATTTTCACTTTGTGTTTGGTTGATCTAACTATGGAATTTGACTGGGTGTTACAAACTTTCTTAGCTATCTTGATACTGGGTTTATGGGTAACAGTTCCATTCACAGTCATTGGTATTGTAGATCCCGTACCTTGCTGAGTTAAAGGTTTCTTAGAAGGTTGTGAAATCCGCGAATGTTTGTCATTGCACATAATATCCTCTTCAATATCGTATCCATCATTGAGGTTAGATAATGGTGCAAAGTGATTCGCAGTTAAATAAGGATATTGCCTTTTTCTTACCTCAGGAACACAAGATTGTTTGTTGATAGTGTTGTTGCACAAGCTTGTTTTCCAAGTTTGGTTGTCTTGATCATCTCCTAATGATTCTATATTGTGCACCGTCGACTGCTGGGAAGATGCAGCTGAGTGATCCACATGTTTTATATCCTCTCTAAGAATTGATATAATAGCTTGTGCTGGTTTTAATTCTATTAACGTAGATTGAAGTAGTTGGTCCTTTAATGCACAATTTGCATTCTAATTCTAATCTTAATCAAAATACTTTGTCTAAGTGGGCTGAAGTAAAGCATGGTGTTCCTTTTTTATTTCTCCTTTATGTCAGTGTTTTACCTAAGGTTATAAAAAGTAAAGCTACTCATATCCTTTTTGCTGATGACACTAGTAAACTTACTACAAGTCCAAACACTACTGAACTACAAAATGATATTAACATGGTTTTTAAACAAATATATGGTTTGAAGCAAACTTACTCTCACTGAATCTCGATAAAACTCATTTGATTAAATTTATGAATAAAAGTACATCCGTAACTGATATTTATATTAATTACGACGACAGGCAAATTTAAGATACTGCTAACACAAAATTTCTTGGACAGTTTATTAGTGATACATGGTCCTGGAAAATACATATAGAGCATATTATACCTAAATTAAGTTCTGCTTCTTATGCCATGAAGTTAGTTTAGCCATATGTGTCCCAAAAATCCTTGAGAATGATTTACTATATGGATTTTTGTTTTGGGGACACTTATCAGATCGTGTAAAAATTTTTAGGTTGCAAAAAATATAATCAGGATTATGCAAGGCTGTAGAAGCAGAGATTCATTTAGAAATTTTTTTATGAAATTAAAAATTTTACACCTTCCATCACAATGTATATTTTCTGTTCTTCTTCCATTTATTTTCATGTTGATCCTTCACATAAATTATTTTTAGAGGAAATGCTCTTTTGAAATAATGTACAATTGTACTCATAAAAGCATTAAAAGAAGTATTTACATCATCACATAAAAACATATCTTTCCATAATTCGTTATGCAACAAGTACTTAAATTCTTGTGTGCTCTTTTCTGTGAATTGTCTTTTATTCACAATTACTGGTCTTGTTTTTGGATTATCTATGTGTATGTGTAATATTTGTTCTAAGTTACCTGAATAACCTAAATCTAAAACTTCTGTTGTGTTTAATTTCATAACATCAATTAATGAACTTGTATTATTTGTAACCCTGGATGGTGACTTCACAGTACTTATCAAATTGTATAAAAAAATTTTGCAGTTCTTGGAGTTATGCTCTGTCTTGCAAGAAATTAATATTCCGGTTGCCACAAGATTGTTTACCTTTGGATTGCACTTTACAAATTGTAAATCATAAAAGTCTCGATCAGGTGATCTTTATTCATTCATTCATTTGTATTTATTCATCCATCATTGGTACATAACCACTAGATACAGTAATTGTCAATATTACGTTGTTCTAAATATCAATTAGAACATGGCCTATTACAATAATAAAAGTAATATATATCCTTTATAATTATATTTTAGTGTATATGGGCAAGAGTAAATTTAAAACCACCATTCCTGCTACAGTTATTTCAAAAACTGTTTCACTTTCTCTCCATTTTAAGTAGTTAACTTCTTTGGTTTGCCAGTCTTGTACAAAAATACACACTCCTCCATGATTACTGCTAAATCTACTACAATTACTTACTGATTTAAAATGATCAATATTTAACTCTCATTTGTTCTTCCATTAGCCAATATTCTGTAAAGCATAAAATGTCTGCATGTATGATATCTGTATTTAACAAACTAGATAATTGAAGCAATTTATTACTTATTATTTTTAAAACATGAGAATGAAAATCCTTTGTATTTCCTACCATATCGTCCACATTTATTATTTTTGGTTGGAACCTATCCTTAAAAGATCATCATTTCTAGTTGTAGGTAGTTTGTGAGATCGTTTAAAAGGTATCAAGGCTGTCTCATCTTCACTCTGTCCCAGTTTGCTGCTTCTTTGAAATTTGCTGTCTCCATAGTTTTATTCTGGTCTCTTGTCCTTTCTTGAAACAATTTTTTCTTTTCATAGCTTTGGTTTTTATTTACCAGTGGATTACGATTCTTCTTCCTGTCCATCATATGCTTTTTCTTTCATTTCTTAGTGATTGGATCAATCTTTCTTTCATTTGAAATATCTTGTATAGTGTTCACAATTTTCTTTGTTGACTTTTCTTTCCCCTGGGAATTTAGATTCAAACCATGTCTTGTAAACTGGTTTGTATCCAAATTTACCTTTATTAGAAATGCATTGTCAAAAAACCTTCCAATGTTCTCTTAATTTTCTATTAAATACTTTTAAGTAATTATTCACGCATGAATTTATCTGTAAATCATATCTGTGTGGTATGATCATAACAGTGATATTATTTGAAGAGAAGGCCTTTCTGAGTTTCATTTTACCCCCATTTTTTGTTCCTCCCCACATTACCACAGCATTATTTTTGTCCATTTTTCAATATCCTTTTTTTGTTGCTGTTATTGCTACTGCCAAGTCTTATCCCATCTTCACTAGACCTTGAACGTTCATATCTGTTTTCCAGGTTATGTTGCACTTTAGAAGCACAGCCTTTTTTGTGGATGTCACCTGTAATTATAATTTTAGGTCTCTTCTTGTCTGGTTTAACCTTTTTGATTTACATTTTACTTCCATTTGTTGAAGTCACATTCAACTAGTAGTATCTAATCCACGTTCGTTTCTGTTATATTTCAATTAATAACGATTCTTTATAATTTGTATCAGATATGATTTGCTTTGTCTTGTATATGAAAATGGTTGCCTTCTTCCAGCAACAACATCTGACCACTCCATCCCACTTTTTGATTTCCTGAATGATGTGTGGTGGCTAAATGCTGAATTAAGGGTGTGTGAGTTTGAATCACAGTAAACTGAAACTGAAAGCACCCTTCTATGTCCCTCCTATTGGGAAACTTACATTTTTGGTGCACTTTTCCCACTGGCCCAGACCTATTTGTGTTTCCTATGCCCTTTTGTGGGCCTTTCCTGCAAGTTGTCTGTATAACTTACCACATTCACACCTTGCTCACAACCCAGAAGATGAAGGCAGCCTGTTCCTCTGAATTGGTAGTATTCACTGATGAACCTGCATGGCACACTACTGAGGACCATAATCTTTCTACCCATGACAAGAGATACCCAAGAGTAGGTTAAATTTGGCAGTTTCTGCCACCATTTGGTCCAGAATCTTTTGCCTTTCCGTTTACTGTGTGTGAACATGAAGATTAGAATACACAGAACCATAATTTTATCTGACGTATTAAATGGATGTGAAACTTGGCCTTATATATTAAAGGAAGAACATTAAGTGGTGGGTGTTTGAGAATGAGAGGGTGAGGAGGATATTTGGGTCCAAGGGGAGAAAGTAACAGGAAGCTGAACAAAGTAGCATAATGATGGGCTCCTTGATTCATATGTCTTACCAAAATTATTAGGGTGATCAATTACAGAGGATGAGGTGGGCAGGGTATGTAGCACATATGGCGGAGAAGAGAAATGCATACACGGTTTTAGTGGGTATACCTGAAGGAAAGAGACCAGTTGAAGACCTAGGTGCCTGTTGTAGGTAATTAAATTTATTAGCTAATACCAACAAATGCACAAGTATTAAAATGTAACGTTCACATGTAATCCACTAAGACTCCAACATGTGTTGATCTTCTTCATATCATCCTCAGGGAGTTTAAATTGAATAATCATATATAAAACACAGATAAATTATCATATTGTTAAAATTTTAGTCCTTAAATATTGTGGTTGTTGTAAAGTTCATGGTAGATGAATGTGTAGAATTGTTCCATATAATGCAGATATCACAGCATTATAGAATTGTGTCATTGTGTTCATATCTACACATTCATCTACCACAAACTTATGATATCCACAATTTTTAAGGACTAAAATTTTACTCTATATGATAACTTGTCTATGTTGTATATGTGGTTGTTTGATGTAAACTCCCTGAGGATGATCTGAAGAAGATTGAAACATGTTGTTATCTTCGTGGATTATATGTGACAGTGTACATTTTAATACTTGTGCATTTGTTGGTATTATCTGTTAAATTGTTCATTAATGCATGGATATGACTGGTATTAAGACGGTAATTAAACTTTGGGTTCCATAAAATATGGGGCTTTTTTTTGACTGTTAGCGTTTGAAGAAGGACTGTGCTGCATGGAGTTGGGTAGAATAGGTTGATGTTTGTCAGTGTCATCTGTGATAGTGGCTGTAAGCATTTGTGTTTTGGAGTAAACATTTCTGCCTCCCCCCCCCCAGAAGTTGAATAGAACTGGATGCATGGTTGGTTTTCACCGTGAGTCATCTGATGTCCATTTGTGGCATGACTGGCAGAATCCTTTGGAGTGGTGAGCTTTCATGTGTGACCTTTTTTTGTTTGCAGTCAAAATAATACATTCCTGTTTTACATTTCACAGTGCTTTGGACGTCATAGACAGTTCTGTTTGTAAAACTTCATCAGGCATGGTGGCAAGTTCAGATAGGCCAGAAGTGGAAACATTCAAATAAGAAATCATTTCTGCCAATTAATACTGTGGAAGTGTCATGATGTGAAGAGTTTATTGTTGTGGAAGTGAACCATGTTGGAAAATGAATCAAATGTAAGTTAAATTTCTTAGTTTTTGACTGTAGAGATATTATCTTCAGTGAGATAATATGGAAGTTTCTCTTATGAGTGTACATACATACATGTGTATGTGTACTGCCACTGGCAATAATACGTAAGTTTTATTTGTTAACAATGGTGCAAAACGTATTTAACTTTAAATGAAATTTTCTATGTTAGTAATATCTTTCTGCTTCAATTAGTTTGATTTCCATAATACTTCTTGTTATTTCTAAGTGACAATGTTGGAATGTCCATAAAGTTGGAAATACTTCTGTTGTTTGTTTCTTTGTTGTCATAGTTTTAGGTTACACATTTAAATGCTATGCAGTAAGACTTCAAATAATTTTGTGTGGATGCTTACATGTGATTTATGAGCTGAATTTTCCATGCATTGTATTTTGGTATATTTATATTTATTTGTTGAGTTATATTTTCCAGAAAATTGTGCCCACTAATGCAAGGTTTTGTGCAGTATGCAACCTTTATTTCTAGTTTTGTAAATAGTATTATTTAATAACCAGCCCTTAGCCTGTTAGCCATATTTACCAACACTGAAACATACTCCCAAATTTTGCAGTGTAGATACCTTTATTATCACAGTTTTTCTAACATAATCATTAGCTTCTTTGCACTTCTGTATGTCTCAATATCACTGATAATTATTTTAATGCTTTACTGAGACTGTGTTTGTTAGAAACAACCTTTCCTTCTGCTTCTAGTTTTGCCAGTACCATTTGCTTTTGTTTTATGGCAGTAGTTACTTATATTAAACAAAGTACTTTCACACTTGAGTCTGACTGATGATTGAATATGAAAATTGTATGGTTGCTGTTGTCATAACTTTACAGAAACTAAACACAGAATGAGAGGAGGTGGTAACTAAATAGTACATTTTAGAAAGAAATTGTGATTCTCTTTTTCTATGAATGTTTGCATTTTAAGATATAGACTAGCATTATGTGTACATTAAAAATGATGTTGGTAATTTGTTTTTGTGCAAAATGTCTGTCAGCATAGTCTTCCAGTGCTGTGAAGATGAAGTATTAAAGAGTAGCTGTTGTAATGTTTGTATTGTGAATAAAATAAAATATATGTATTGTTGATGTGCAATACATTTGTAACATTTTAACTCAGGAGGTTTTACATGCTGAGTTGGAGGGGTTGTTCAGCTGTCAGATTTTCTGGTACAGTTTCTTCCTTGAGGTTCAGGTAGTTTGCAGCCAATAGAAATATTATTTATTTTTTTGTTGAGTGGCACAGTAATAAAAAAGGTTTAAGTTATAAAGTATCAAATGACATAATGTTTGGAAATTACTGGTCTTGCATTACCATTAGATAAGTATTTTGGAATTTGGTTGGAAGGACGGAGGAAAATTATGAAAACCCAGGGCCAACCTAGAAGGTGCCTTTGGGCAGTGTTTTAACCTCTGCTGTTACAGTGGGAGCTCTTGTGGTCATGTTGAGATATCTAATATGCCCCTTATTGGTACCCAAGAAACATGCATTGATTATGTATTACTTATACTCTGTCTGTTCCCAGAAAGGTATGCAGCTACATATCACATGACGGGGGGGAAAAAAAGTGTCATCTAGATGTGTATGTACTCAGTCATAAACTGGGTTAACCACAGAGACAAAATATTGCCTGTGCACCATGGCACTATGATGTTTGGTTCTCATTCATGTTGTGGAACCTATTTTTAAAAAAAATTTTAAAAATTCGTCCCTATCATTAGTACAAGACTGCTGTTGAACCTCAAGCCATATTAATCCATTTCCTGTCCACCTGTAATCTTCCAGTCATTTTGTATATGTCCCAAGCAATCCGGTTTTACGAGGTATTCCATCCAATATTTTGTATGCATGTGTTGTTTGCATATGCCACATGTGATCCTTGGTTTAATCATCTTACCAATACAAGTGAAAAGTACAAAGTATGAATATTGTCACATCAAAAATCACTGCTGTTACATATTCTGCATTTTTGACTTATTATTTTCTATTTTCCTGTACTGAGATTGCACTGAAATTTGTATATCTTTAAGCCCCATTGTCGTATATAATGTCAGGACGCAAAATGAGTGGAGAATTGGCAATGAATACAGAGGAGAAAGCAGAAATATGGAAAGAATATTTTGACAAATTACTGAACACGGAAGAACCAAGGGAATTAATTAAAAAAGGAAATAAAGAAATTGGTGAAGTTGAAGTTGAAGTAGAACTCACTATAGAAGATGTAAAAAAGGCAATAAGAAACTTAAAAAATAACAAGGCAGCTGGGACTGATGGAATATATCCAGAATTAATAAAATACAGAGGAGATAAACTACTGAATAGAATGTATGAACTAGTAAGACAAATCTGGGAGGAGGAAAGGATACCTGAAGAATGGAAAGAAACAATAATAGTTCCTGTATACAAAAGAGGAGACAGAGATAGGCGTGAGAATTACAGGGGGATAGCACTAGGAAATGCAGGTTACAAAATTTTGTCAAATATAATATAGGGAAAAATTAAACTGTATATTGAAAAAGTTATGGGGGACTATCAGAATGGACTTAGAGATGGAAGATCTGTAATTGGCAACATATTTGCATTGAGAATAATAAACGAGAAACTTTGGGTGTATAATCGGAGTGTACAATATTTATTTATTGATTTTCAAAAGGCATATGACTCTATACATAGAGATGCCCTATGGAAATGTATGAAAGATTTTAAAATTCCCACTAAATTAATAAATATGTGTAAAACATGTGTACAAAAGACAAGAAGTGCAGTTAGAATAGAAGGAACATTGTCATCCTTTTTTGAAAATAAAACAGGTCTGCAACAGGGTGGCCCTTTATCACCAGTATTATTTAATTTGGCATTACAAAAAGTGATACAAAGTATGAAAATGGTTCCTAGTGGTATAAAGATTGGTAAGGAACAATTGAATATATTAGCATATGCAGATGACATTGCTTTAATTGGGAAAAACGAAATAGAAATAAGAAAGTATATATAAATATTTGTTTACGTCTATACACAACAATATTCCACAATAGTGAGTAACTACAACTTTTATTTAGTGCGTGGTGACATGTTTCGACTGCTCATGCAGCCATCTTCAGGCCAGCTTAAAATAGAACAAGAACCTTAATGCACGCACAATATGGGATCCCACATTGTTTCCAAGAAACTTAATGCGCGCACAATATGGAATCACACTTTTTTTTTAAGCTGGCCTGAAGATGGCTGCATGAGCAGCCGAAACATGTCACCACACACTAAATAAAAGTTGTAGTTACTTACTATTGTGGAATATTGTTGTGTATAGACATAAATAAATATTTATATATACTTCTATTATGTCACAAAACGGGATGACCTCCATTAAGAAATAAGAAAACTTTTTGTAGAAATAGAAAACATTGCCAGAAAGTTTGGACTACGGATAAACCAAGAAAAGACAAAACATATGATAGTGGAAAGGAAAAACAATTTAAAGAAAAATAAAATAGGACATTTGAAAATAAAAAATTACAAATTTGAAAGATTGGAAAATTTTAAATATTTAGGAGTTATACTTAATGGAGATAACAATAACCAAATAGACTTGCAAGAAAGAATAAAAAATGCTAACAAAACATATTTTATGCTACAGAAATATTTTAAAAATAAAAACATATCAAAGAAACTAAAACTGAGGCTAAAGAACACAATAATAGTGTTAACATATGTATCAGAAACTTGGACACTAACAAAGAGAGATAGAAAGCAATTGAACGTTTTTGAAAGGAAAGTGTATGAAGAATTTTAGGCCCAGTATATGATGATGAAAAAGAAAATTGGAGGATATTAACTAATAAAGAAATTTATGCAAGTGTTAAAAAGCCTACTGTAATAGAGACAATAAGGTTAAATAGATTATGTTGGTTTGGACATGTACAGAGAAAGGAAGAAAATAGAATTTGCAAAAGAGTATTATATATGAATTTTGGAACAACAAGATTGAGAGGTAGACCAAGAAATAGATGGCAAGATGGGGTGAGAGAGGATGGAAGAATAGTTGGTGGGAAAGGGTAGCAGGAAAAGGTACATAACAAAGAGGAATGGAAGAAGCTTCTGAGAACGGAAAGGAATGATCGAATTCTGCACATACCAATGGAATGAATGAATGAATGAATGAAGACGTTACTTGCCTCTTGGCTTGTGGTCCTCCAGTAACTTTGCCCTACCATACAATACATGCTGATTCTTTATTGTTTGGCCTTTGTCACCATCTCTTCATTTTTGACACTAGTATATTATTGGGTAATTTTCCCAGCAGTCTTGGTTTAGGCCTTCCTGCTTTTCATGTACCTTCTGGCTCATGTGAAATAATTTTTTATAGTCATTCTTATTTGATCCATTTTGATCACATGACCCAGCCACTCCAGCCTCCATTGAAAAAGTTGCAAGACATATTTATTGTGCACCCAATTTCATAACAAAAGTTATGTGAAGGAAGGATTATGGTTATGACAGATGACATTTTCCTGACATCTTTGAATGTAGACCCTTTGATAAATGTAACTGAAATGGAATGAGCAGTACTATTAGCATACATACATACAGACTTCTCCATTATGTGATCACATTTTGGACCTACTTCCAACATTGTGAGCTGTAGTAACGTCTGATAGTAACATCAGCAGTAAGAACCTTCAAGAGTTCTTTTTTGTCGAGTAATTGCTATTTTCTAATCAAATAATAAGGTGATTATTCTGTTTACATTCTGTTGGCTTATGAACTCTGTGCCCAATTGACAGTATCTACAAGTAAAAATATCTATGACAGTAATATCTAAATGTTTAAGTAAATTTCTGGTATGCAGTTTCTTTTGCGCCAGGTCTTTGCATGTGAATCATCGTGAGTGGTGAGTTAATACTTGATCATAACATACACTGCAGCGATGTTCTGTTTCCCTTGGAGGAAATTTCAAGCTGTGTACTACTCTGTATTTCAGGTTCAGCAGGTATAAAGAAGGTTAGAAAGGATGATACAAGCAGGCACTTTGAGGAATGCTAAACATATATGCTCTTTTAAAAGGACTGTTTCACTAGTCACTTTCTTTTTTTGTAGAAGTGCTTGTTCTGATGTTGGTGCACTTGTGTTAAGTAATGCTGGGATTGTAGTTTGACAGTGTTAGTTGTGAAGAAGAAATCCAATAATATTGAATTATTGTTTAAATATCATTTAAAATATTCATTTCTTTCTTGAAGATCCTGTAGCTTGTAGGAGAAGTAGAAAATTTCAAAGATGGTTATGTGATTGTAAGTGTTTTGCTAATACAAGTAGTTTGTACAGGAGTTAACACAATTGTAAAATTAGACGCTGTGCGTGTAGGAGGTGCATTTGGCAGAAGGAATTATGAATGATGATGTAATGTATGTGCTCTTCTAGTTGTGTTTAAGATGGTGAAATTATGTTTTATTTTTATCTCACACATGTAAATAAGAGCAACTGAGATAAAACTTGTTCACTTTGCGGTGATGCAATCACTAAAATATAAGTAAATGTATGTGTACTTTGTAGCGTGTGTGCTTCAGAGTGGTGTTCTGATGTGCCATTACATTAAATTCTAGAACCTGCTTTGGGTATTATTTTGGTCAAGAATTTATTTTCTGTTTAATATAGCATGATTGGAATATTCAATTAAGACTATTATTAAATTTCTGTATATTTTTATGTAATTATCTCAAAAACCATGAATCTCAAAAAAGTTTATTTAACATAACATTCTTCTGAATGCCTTTCCCTGTGAAATGAAGCTGCTAAGATTATAGTCGTATGGTTTTTAGTAGATCACAAACACAATGAATATGTATTTGTCAGAGCATATTGTTACAAATATCACACACATAATGTATTATAACAGTTGATGTACAGCCACATGTTTGGAGTGGCTTCTGGTTTGCCAAAGAATTACTCCTAGGTAAACAAACTGTCATCAGAAAACTAAAGTACATAGACATGTGTCACACAGCAGGAATTTGGTTTTAATGGGAAGTTTATATTTACCTACCTAAAAGCAAATAAAGTTTAGAGGTCTGTACGTTGGAATATGCAATGGGCCATTAATATTATACTTGTAGGTCTCAGGTTACAGTCTGAAAATTAATGATAAAAAAAGTGCATGTCCTAACCAATATCTACTTAAAATAGCTACATAAATAGAGAATTCCCTTGAAGAAAAGTACAGCCACATGGTAAAAATGTTTGTTGAGTTTATAATTTAATTTTCAAATAGCGATGTTCACTGAAACCTGAGTGTCTTCTGTTTTAATTGTAAATAATATTGGAGTTTTATGTTTTTGATGTAAGTGATAGTACATTAATTTACCTCTTCTAAAATTACTGTATGTTGAAAAAAGGCATGACTTCTATTCCTTCAAGGGTTGTTTAATGCTTTTGTTTTCATTTTGTTGTCAGAATTATTGAAGGAACATTTTACTGCTGAGTATAGTACGTAACTGTTTCCAAAAGTAAAATCACAAACTGTGCAGAACCAAATGTGTTGAGGCCCTAATCAACATGAGACTGGAATGATGGTGCATTACACTTTGAATTAGTCTCATTACTCAGTTTCGTAGGGTACCCTCAGTTCATGTAGAGTTCTTATTTTAGTAGTTGCATGCAGTGTAATTAATTTTTTATGAATTTTTGATGAATTAAAATTGTTTAAAAATGAATGTTCTGGTTTTGTCCAGTTATGCAGTTATTTGTATAAATGCAATGTGTAACAGGTCAGTTGTTAGGATTTTGCAGCAGTGAATTTGAGGTCTTCATTCTTGTGGTCCCATATCACTGGGTGATAGTGCTTGATATTTTGAGACAGCATGGCTTGAAAGGATCATTTTGACTTTGAAGGTGGAGACCAAGATGCTGTCTCAAAATGTTGGACATAATCACCCAGTGACATGATGCCACATCCCAGAAGAATAAAGCCCTCAATGTGTTAATAGGTTTTACACATGTTTGACTAATACAAATTTGCAGGCTATTGCATAAAGAATTTGTCTTTATTAATAGTTAATTTTGACAATTTTGGAGTAATTTAAATAACTGTAAATTTTGTTCCAAGAATCCTACATGGTGATTGAAATGAGTTATTATTTGCACAATAGAATGGTTGTTCAATTTCAGACTATATGTCTGGCTACTATGTCAGCTGCTGACAGCATGGACAGTCACCAGGCAGAAAACAGTCAGAATTACATCACAGTAATACCAGTGGAATATCCCCGGAGTAGGGTTTATCCTCAGGCACCAGAGTACTTGGTGGATCAGTACAGGTACAGTGAATTTACAAGTGATGTTTATGCATATCTATTTGCTATATGGAAATAAAATACACATTTGGTGTTGACTGTGATTTTTATAAATTGAGGTGAAAGATTTTTAGGTATAAATGACAAAATCCAGCTGATAAGATCAGTTCCATTTTGGGTATGCTTGCGATGGGTGGCCTCACCTTTAATTTGACTATGACTATGAATCTGTTATGTTAGCAAGAAAGATTCACAGGGTTATGTTGTAATTTGATGCTTCAAGTATAAGCATGTAAGATTTTGTGTGTTTCTCTTTATTTCCACACAGCTCTTAACCACCACTAGCAAGAATTACTGAAAGCTAATAGACTAATCACTAATACTACTCACTGAAGATACCCTCCATGAGGGAATGTACATTTCTAATATCCCTTATTGTATTTATTCTCATTGGATTGCCACTTGCCAAGATGAGGTTTATATGCCTGACTAGGCCTGACATGTTTTTTTTTGCAGATAATAGACTATACACTGAAATGCCTGTTTAAGAATTTCCCCAAAGAACACGTTTGTAAACTCAGAGTTGAGGTACGTGGTCTGACAGTGAAGTTTGCGAACTCATCACAGTAAAATTGCTACATACCTTATTGCTGAATACCACCATGGTCGCCTTCAAAGTACTTCCCTTCGGAAGCTATGCACCGATGCCAGCGTGTAGTCCACCCTTCAAAACAATTTTGTAAATGGTTTTTGTGGAATGGCCTTCAGAGCTGCCATTGTATTACTCCTGATGTCATCAGTGTCATCAAAATGCCTTCCTTTCAATATTTCCTTTATCTTCAGGAACAGAAAAAAGTCACTGGGGGACTAGATCCAGTGAATAGGCAGGGTGTTCCAACACAGTTATATGTAATGTAATTTATTTGTATTCCATAAATCCAGATTAGGGTACAATCCTGTGGATATGGACATAGTCTCGTACATATCACCTAACACAATATACATGGTGTTAGGAGAATCTTAGCATTAAATAATAAAATACAATTTATAAAACATCTAAAACCAATACATACAGATCTCTAGTAAAAGTAATATGCTTTCAGTTTTCTACCAGTTTTCACCAGATTATCTCTGATAATTAAAATATTCTTCACTATTATAAAAACAGTTTGAAAGCAAAAACCTCTTTAAAGCATTCTGAAACAATTTTGTCTCATTAGCTAGATCTTTTATATTGTGAGGTAGGTTATTAAACATTTTAATTCCAGAGTAGTACACTCCCTTTTGAAACTTTGTTAAATTAGCTATAGGTGGATGTAAGTTGGTTTTAAATCTTGTGTGGACACTGTGGATCTGACAATTTGTGGAAAATAAATGTTTATTTTTTATTACAAATATTGATAGAGAAAAAATATATTGTGAATATAAGGGCAATATTTCCAATTTTTTAAACAATTCCCTACATGAGTCTCTAGCTTTTGAATTTGTAATAATTCTGATCACCCTCTTTTGAATTTTGAAAATTTTCTCATTATGTGGTTGGTTTCCCAAAAAAATTATTTCATAACTCATAATTGAATGTACGTATGCAAAGTAGACTATTCTTAAAGTTTCTTGAGACATCATCCCTTGTATCGTTTGGATTACAAAGCATGCTGTATTCAATTTGGACATAATTTGGTCTATGTGAGCCTTCCATGATAGGGAATCATCAATGATCAAGCCCAAGAATTTTGTATTTGTAGAAGTTTTGATATAATTACCCTGGTAGTTAAGTTTCAAATCATAATCCTTACTATTTTTCATACTAAATTGTAAATAATGTGTTTTGTTATAATTTAATACTAATTGGTTTATTTTGAACCAATTATTAATATCTCCAAATATTTTATCTATTTGTGTTTCAAAATTTTCCAGATTTGTTTAGTAGCTAAAAACTCTTCTTTGCTTTTGTTCTTTGGTGAGGTCCTTTGGGACCATTTTTGCACACACCTTCCTCATTGTCAAGATCTTCAGTTAAGATTTTCCTAACTGTTTCTCTGTCGATGTTCACTTACTCTGCTATGTTCCTGACAGTCAGCCGACGATTTTCACGCACAATATGAATGAACTTCTGCAATGTTTTCTTTAGTTCTGCTTGTTGCTGGCCATCCTGATCTCTCTTCGTCAGTGACACTTTCTCTTCCCTCAGACAAACGTTTCACCTACTTGTAAACTGCTTTCTTCATAGCATTATCCCCATAAACTTGCACTAACATCAACATCAACTATAAGCAAGAAATTTAATGTTCGTTCGTTGCTCTAATTCAAGCTCTGACATTCTCGTGGCGGCACACCAAAACACATGCAGACAGTAATAGATGCCACTCAGGAAGAGACTGCCATAGATCAACAACAACACAGCTGTGAAATGCTGATATGTCGTCATCAAACCATACTAAGGCTTTTGTCCAGTGCTGCCATGGCAAGCACACGGTGGCAAGTTCGCGAACTTCATTGTCTGACCACATATGTCTTGATTTGACTGGTACCATAGGTATTAAACATTAATTGAGGGACAACTGTAAATCAAGAAACACTAAATGTTTGTACCATATTTTAAATACTGCAACATAATGTTTGTTACATTTTTTGTATTTTGCAGTGCACATTTGTGATCCATGCATTATAGAATGAGTACACATTGTCTTTGTTTTGTGAGCTTCATTTTGATGTACATTGGTTTTAGTGAGTACCGGCATGATCGTACTCATGAGGAATACGTACGTGGGGATTACAACATCAACTCAGAGCCTTCATTTGATGAAGTGAGTTCACTGTATGCTGTATCTCAGCGGTTTGAGAGGGACAAACCACACCTCGGAACGACTTCTCTAGGGTATGATGGCGTAGGACATGATGTGGACAGAGACTGGGATAGATCATTGCCCTCTCACACATCGGGATCATCTGACATCACACAACAGTCCAAAGACGAAAGCATTCCAGATGATTTGCAGTCTGATAATCAACAGAGAGCTCAGCTAATGGCATCCAAACGTAAGCGTATATTACAATAAATACAGTAACTTCTTGTTCAGTGTGGTTGTGAGAGCAGACAGTTGCAAATGTTTGTAATGAAGTGTATGTAAGAAAACTGTCAAAAGTCTGAAAAATTGATGTACATCCTGATATAGATGGTTGTTACTCAGCTACCACAGAAGCTGGCAACATGAGCTACTCAAGCAGTGTGAGAATGTTTAATGCCAAAAACTATGTACTTTAAGTAGCTGGAGGGGAGTCATGGAGGGGTGGATATGTCTGTAAGCATCTGCACTCACGTGACTTTTTCTTTCCTCCATAAGAAGTTGGCACTACTTTGTTTTGCCCAGTGTGCTGTGATTACTCCTTCTAACCCCCATGTTGTACTATCACCCTTGCTGCTGCCATCTAGTTCTGTGTTGGCAGCAGATCTTTGGCGTTTTTTTCTCCCACAGGCCTTCTTTCTCTGAAACATTCCCTCATTACTTCTTTTAGGATACAAGAATCATCCATCCCTACCAAGTAGTCACCCCACTGTAGTGTCTTCGGGCATCAAAATGCTGAAAGTGCCATATCATCGTGCAATTTGTAAATCTCCTCATTATATGTAATTCTCTACATGTTGTTGGCCAAAAGATGCACTAGCACTACCATTTTGTCATTTATACCAGTTGAAGGACATCCAGTTTATTTGTCAGTTTTAAGAAGCATGTCTCCCTGTTTGAAGTGGTGGAACTACTGAAATTCCAATTATGGGTTTATTATTGCATCTGCAAATTACATTCTTATCATTTGATAAGTTTCAGTCATTGCATTTCTGAGATATGTACAAAATTTAATACAAGAATACATGAATGTTGTTTTGCATTCTTGGAATCAATACATGACCAAAACATGCTGATGTTAAATGCTGACCATACTTGGACATGCAGTAACATGTGATGTTTGTTTTTCTGGGATATTTCCCTCCATTACTGCATCTTTGTTGCCCACATTGTGGCCTCATCTTCAAGGATCAGATGTCCATTAGACAGAATGCAGTATCCCTGAAGAGCAAAGACCTAAGGTGCACTTCATTGAAAGCCTGGTCACATGCAGTAGTTTGTTGGTAGGACACGGATCTCACAGCCGTGTCTCTGCACAGTTTAATATATCTGAAATACACATTTTTTTCTATTTACTTTTTTGTATCAGACCTTGAATACTTTTATTTCAGCACTCAAGATGTGTGTGTATCTTATGTCTCGAGTGGCACTGCGTATGGATATAGAAGATGGAGTGAACATAACAGTGCAAGATCTAGTTCAGTCTGTTCTGCAAGTGGAAGAACTTGGGCTGCCAAGGATTGCGACTACCATCTTTACACTCTGGATGTGTTCTGGCCTACTGGGTAACACTCTTGATTCTCCAGCCACATGATACCAAAATGATGCCTGAGAAGTGCATTCACTTTTAATTACTTAAATATTTATCAAATATGTATTTGAGCATGCGCTGAGAAATTTTATGGAAACCTAACAACAGATACCCAAATTAGGAACCTCCATTAGTTCATACCAGAGTTTAGTTTCATTGCAGTTCTTCGGCCTTCGAAGTCTGAGTACCAGTCAGGAAAAAAAGAAAAGGGTCAGTGTGACTGTTCTGGGTATTAAAACCAGTAGTTTGACACTGCTATTGGAAAAATAATTCTCTGAATTGTATTCTGAAGCAGTTTTGTCTGCACCTGTTTGCCATAAGCGGTTTTCCATTCTCTTCCGAACCTCCATTTCATAGAGGTTGTCCAGCCAGAATTCTGCATTTTGTTGATATATAAAGACACCTAAGAGCTAACTCCAACAGTAACATCATAACATTAGCATTACCTGCTGGAGTATTTCCAGTGTGAGGTTTCCTGCCATTAGGGATGGGTTCATCAGGGTGATTAGCTTGTGAAAGTTTTTGGGTAAATTTTGACAGCTGTAAGTGTCATGATAAATAAGAATTTTAATATGTGTGTGTGTGTGTGTGTGTGTGTGTGTGTGTGTGTGAGAGAGAGAGAGAGAGAGAGAGAGAGAGAGAGAGAGAGAACTTCTGTGTAAGAGATATAACAACAAAATAGTGAATTTCTTTCTCAAATTGTGCAGATATCTTATGAACAAAGTAGAGGATAAGTATCAGGACTTTTATCTTCAAAGAGAATGAAAACTGGATGGATGATAAAAGTACAACTACGAGATGTATCATGTTATGTTTTAACCAGTATGTTGGATGTCATCTGGGACCAGGACCATTTCAAGGCATCACAATCATTGTGCATGCTTGGGGCTTTACAATTCTGTGGGTCCCAAAATGGCTGGCTGTCTTACAGATTTTACACCAAACATTTATTAATGTAAATTTTGTAGCGACCTGAATTCAGTCCCAGGGTAGTCCTTTTGGGATTTATAGTGGACATGTGGTACTGGCACTGGTTTTTATTCAAGTACATCTTTGATATAGGTGTGACCGTGCATCATATATATAAGTAAAGAAGTACCAACTTGATGCAACTAATTTTATTATGATTTAATAAATGCCTCTACATGTTTCAGACATTTACATGTCCATCTTCAGGAGTGCTTATATGTTTTATCACTGCCGCATGCGGTGTTATGCCATAGGTATTGAGGCTGTGGTCCTGCGGAGTTGGTGTGTAACCTTGCGCACTGTTTGTCCGTTAGTATTCAACTTTATTAGTATTCAGCTTTATTAAATCATAATAAAATTAGTTGCATCAAGTTGGTACTTCTTTACTCAAGTACATCTGTTTTCCTCTGTCAGTATCATGCCACCAATGCTTCATTTTCATATTTAGTCATGTGTGTTTCTGCTATTTTTAGCAACTGGTTAAGTTCTTGGATTTTAAATATAGTGTATACTGCAACTGCTTTGTGAGTGAAAACCAGGTTGTCATGAGACTGTTTTGAGTAGATGCAATATAGTTACAAGTTATTGGCAAAAATGGGTTAAGACTATGTGTAGACAGGATCCCCAGATTTGGTATTACATTGAGACCAGAAGTTCTTAACCAACCTTATTAAAGGTATGGGTCTGGCTCCTTGTGTAAAATATGTTAAATACAATGATAATGAAGCTGAATTACAATGAAATGAACCCAGAAGAAGGATATAGAACCAATGTGCCACTGAAGACATGCCATGTGAAATATTAATTTTATATGCTAGGGTACAAGCGCATGGCATCAGAAGCGTATATTGCCAGACTAGAAGTTACAAGGACTGATCATTTAATTCCAGGACTGATTTTTTTGTGAGTGAAAGAGTAGACTTAATGGCTAGTTGGTCTTGTCTCCTTCAAAGTAGTGTCCTTGTGCTTATATGCACTTATTCCAGTGTTCCTGCCACTGACAAAAGCACCTCTGGTAGTCACTTTTTGTAATAGCCGTCATTTGTCTCATCGTGTTGGCTTGAATCTCTTCAATGTCATCAAATCGGCGACCTTTCATTGTTTTCTTCAGTTGCAGGAATAAGAAGAAGTCGCAAAGAGCAAGATCAGGGAAGTAGGGAGGGTGTGGGAGGGATGGAATGTTGTGTTTTGCCAGAAATTCATTTGTGGTGACTGACCTGTGAGCAGGGGCATTGTCATGGTGCAGGATCCAATTGCCAGAATGCCACTTCTCAGGGTGATGTCTGTGCACAGTGTTGTGGAGGCATTGCAGGACTGTTTTGTAGAATTCCTTATTTACAGTCTGTCCTCTAGGGATGTACTCATGATGAACCAGCCCGTCAGTGTCGAAGAACGCAATCAACATGGTCTTGACATTGGACTTCACCTGCCGCGCTTTCTTCAGTCGAAGAGATGATGCAGTTTTCCACTGGGAGGACATTTGCTTTGTTTCCAGGTCATACCCATAAACCCAGCTTTTGTCACCAGTTATTACTGAGGACATGAAGTTGGGATCATTTTGGGCTCACTCACGGAGGTCAGTGCAAATTGACACGCGATCATCCTTCTGCTCCGCCGTCAGGAGACGGAGCACAAATTTCGCTGACACATGTTTCATTTGCAATTCTTCAGTTAGAATTTTCTGGCATGTACCAAGTGCTGTTTCAATGTCCTCTGCAACCTCTTCGATAGTCAGACATTGGTCAGTGTGAATGATTTCTCGCACACGTGCCACGATCTCCTCGTTGTGGGAGGTGTATGGCCTGCCTGGGCGGGGGTCATCTTCAAAGGATCGGCGTCCATTTTTGAAATGGGAATACCACTCAAATGTCTTCGATCGACTTAGGCAGGACTCTCCAAAAGCTGCTTGCAGCATTTTATACATTCCAGCACCAATTTTCCCCAGACAGAAACAGAAATTGATGCACACACACTGCTGAACTTTTTCCTCCATCGTGAGATGTGACACACACTGCAGGTAGACGTTCACTGAGAGGCTTCTACAGAGCAAATGCGGGGGGATACTGGCTTCTGGTTATGCAAGTACACTTGCACAGAGTTGCCACCTGTACTGCCTTGTTGCTACTTCACTGCATATTATAGCTTCCCCGAAAAAAAATTCAGTCCCCGTATATCATTAATACTCATGTTACAATAAGTAACCAGGCAATAATTATTGTATTGAATTGCCATTTTATGAACTTCAAACCCACAAGCTAAAATTCCAGTACTTTTAGCATTACAGCCCACACAGAATGGATATTATGTTTTTGCCTTTTGTGTCACACTTGAGGCTGTGGCTTGTAAATCATTTTAGTGCAGTGCAATGTTTATGTTTGATGGGAGGAAATGTCACTTCATTGTTATGTTGAGTGTAAATTTCTGTTTTTTAAACTTGTTTTATATTGTTTTGGTAAGTTAACTGTTACTGGTAGTGCTTGCACTTGATTTGAATTTAAATCCATTAAATGTCCTTTAAAAATTCAGAGAACTGTACAGTGAGCATTATAGACTGAAGTTATGGTTATTTGTTTCAGTTTGTTTTGAAATTATATTAATGTAAGCATAAGTTAATAGAAACTTTAACTATTTTTAAATTCATGCATGTAGTATTCTGTTTTTTTTTTCTATCATTCTCTTCATCCTGTCTGTCTGATGTTCTCCTTCTGTCTCCTTTTCTTTATTTTTCTTCATTTTTCCTCTTCTTCATCTTTATCTTGGATTAATATGTCTTCTGTAACTGTTTTTTTTAGAACTGCAACTGAAACCCCATCATAAACCATATGAAATTTGTCACAAGTGGCAAACCTTAGTTTCTAAATACAGTACAGCATCAGAGTCTCGCATCGAAAGGGATGAACCAATTCTCTCCTTCCAACGAAATGTCTTCTTCCCAAAGAGAGATGAGGAAAAGATAAAGTTAGTATATTGCATGAGATGTATTATTGGTACTAACTGTGTATTCTAATAGGGTATGTGTTTGTGAGTACATTTACCATAATTTTACATGGTTCTGACAATGTTCAACTGGGGAATAACTTTGAAATGCAACAGCACAACCAACAAGGTACACTTTATACAGGTGTAATTTTTGGTCATTTTGTGTGATTTGTGTTCAATAAATTTTCCTCTGCATACCATGCATAAAGGGAAGTGGAGGTGTAGCTCCTCTCATTCTTAACTTTGCGGTAGGTAGGGGGTGAGTGGTCAGTTTCATGCCTTGGCCATTTCACCCTTCAAGAAAGAGCCTCTGATTCCCATTGAATAGGAAAGTGGATAGGTCCCAGAGCCAGTGTGGACACTGCATAGTCGATAAATCTGTTCCCATGATGGGAATAAAACCCTGTTTCCTAGGAAGTCCAGCCTGTAGCCTAGTCACCATATTGACTGTGCTGTGCCAGCTCCAAAGTTAAACCTATACGTGTTGAAATGTAGTATTTGAACACACGAAAGATTTGAAGAGGTGAAATGATGTCCTATTCATATTGTTTCAGCTCAGAATTGTGAATGAGATTTCTTTTTGGTTTCACAGGGATCATAAGTTGTTGGATCTGCTTTATGAAGAAGCAAAATATAATATTCTGGAAGGTCGTTACCCGTGTGAAGTATCATACTACATCATGCTGGGAGGCATTCAAGCTCGAATTGAATTGGGTCCATATAATCCCCAAGTTCACACCATTCAGTTTTTTAGGTATTCTCAGCTGTAACTGTTTTGGGTATTTATGTGCATATATGAGAAGGCTTCATTTTGTTCAGATCGTCCTGCTGTTTTACAGCATGCAATTTGGTACTTTTAATTTTCCATAAGATATGTCTTGCATTCGTGTGATATTATGGATCTTCATTCAGTGTGGTTTCCAGTTGGTATAGTTTATGACTCACATTCTTGCAACACAAATTATTTTCAGCAGTCATTCTGTTCACTTTTTACATACTAGTTTCAACCATTCCTTTACCACTTGTAGTGAAGCTTATATTGTATATGCGGTCATTGTGTTATCTTTTCACAATCTCTGTAACTGAAAAAAATAAGAAAATGCATTCAGGTTTCTTGTTTATGAACTTTAAAGGAAGAGACTCACCTGGAAGACCTAGGTGCTGTTGGAAAGGTAATATTAAAATGGACAACTTGTAATTGTGAACTAGGTTAATGTGGCTGAGGACAGGAAGCATTGTCAGGCTTTTTTGAACATAATAATGAACAAAAGTGGGGAATTTCTTGACAAGCTGAACCACCATCAGCTTCTCAAGAAAGACTGGTTTGTGAATTTAGGGCCTATGACATGTTTGTATGACTTTGTGGATTGCTTATAATCACTGTTTGTGTTCCCCTTATGGATCATAAGTTTGAAGGGGCAAGTTTTGGATTCCATGATAACTGGAGCATCTAACATTAAGAACTGCACATTTTATTGCATGCCCTTTCACCTTCTGTGACACAACCCATACAAATATGCATTCAGCTTCTGTGTTTTCATACTGGGCAGTTATGTAATTATGTTTCTTCTATATGTAGGTTTTTAAAGTTAATCATTGTTTCCTGTTGTGGATGAAACTTCTGTATTTCCCTTGACAACAACAAACTGCCAAAGCATTTTGAGATCTTCAGTTTTAAAGAAGGGTTTGTAATAACTGCATAAGTAGTTAATTATTTCAGTTCTTTCTTATGAGAGCACATGTACTCTGTCAGATAGTAGTCACGCTAAAAAGGGGAAATGTCTGCAGGTGCAACACTTTTGACACCTTTACCCTCTTATTGTCCCTAGTATTGCTGTTGTTCCTCCTATTAACCCTTAGACGACTAACGTTATATATATATCACGTACCGCACAGCTAACCTCCAGACGTTGCATTTTGTATATTTATTCAACAAATATACGTACTGAATATTTTAAACATGCTGCACATTCTCCGTGCTTTTCTCTTCAAAGTGCCGTTTGTTTCATAATGCTACGATTTTTGGTTTATGTATTATTCACATTTTACATACAGGGTG
>Ga0209629_10000416_pt1 | contig 23046 bp, 20 predicted proteins | sample TergutCu122P5_FD_187286 | JGI IMG/M metagenome (GOLD analysis project Ga0209629, IMG submission 187286) | Cubitermes ugandensis P5 segment gut microbial communities from Kakamega Forest, Kenya - Cu122 P5 (SPAdes) (version 2) | ecosystem: Host-associated > Arthropoda: Insects > Digestive system...
ACAAAAATCTTATCGGTCAGATTGTAGTCAAGCCTGAGGAATTGGATTATGTGAAAGATTTTGCCCGCGAGGGAGCTGTTTCCCGTGTAAAAATCCATGACCTGCAAGCCAAAATCAAAAGCGTTGAGAGCGAGAGGGACCATTGGAAACGGCAGTACAATATTCTTTTTGAAAAGGTAAAAATTTTTCTCAATGCTCTTACACATGCGCCCAGACGGGTCATGGAATTCCTCGCAGACATATTACGCAAACCGCCTGAAAGGTCTGAGCCGGAACGTCAGCAGGAACGAAAAAAATCTATTTCACACGAGGAGGTTCGATAGAGTGATATATATAAGTAAGTTTTTAGAGCTACAGTTAGAAAAGAATCCCGAATACCCGTATAACGATATAGGAATCGCCAAGTTATTTTTCGATTTGCACAGCGAAATAATCTGCTATGTAATCGAGGCGAAGACATGGTATGTGTATAACGGACAGAGTTGGGTCAAGGACGACGGCGGATTTGCGGTCATGGAAATGTGCAAGGAATTTGTGCAGGACTACAGGGAGTACATGGAAACATACCGTCCGTTTGACGCTGAGTGCGAAAAGTTCATAGAGCATCTGCACAGCCGGAGGAGGCGCGAGAGCATATTGAACGACGCACGGTCTGTTAAGCCTATGAGTTTTTCGGAGTTTGACAAGGACAAAATGCTGTTCAATTGTTCAAACGGCACGTATAATCTATCGACGATGGAATTTCAGCCGCACAGTCATAGAGATTATATAACGAAAATGTCTCGGGCAACATATGACGCAGACATTTCGTGCGACAGGTGGGAGCAGTTCATAACGGAGATAATGTGCGGAGACTGTGAGACGGCACGGTTTTTGCAGAAAGCGTTCGGATATTGTCTGTCCGGCGATACGTCGTTTGAGTGCTTCTTTATTCTGTATGGTAGCACGACGCGAAACGGCAAAAGCACAGCCTGTGAGACGGTAGCGCATATACTGAAAGACTATGCGAGGACATCACAGCCGGAAACGCTGGCGAGGCGGTCAAGCAACGGCTCCGCGCCGTCGCCGGACATAGCGAGGCTGAAAGGCGCGCGGTATGTCGTCACTCCAGAACCGGGGCAGAGCCTTGAACTGAACGCTTCGATTATCAAGCAGCTCACGGGCGGAGATACATACACGGGACGGATGCTGCGCGAGAACCCGGTTGAATTTACGCCGGAGTTTAAGATTTTCATAAACACAAATCATTTGCCGAAGACAAGCGACGGTACAATATTTTCAAGCGGCAGGGTGAAACTAATCCCGTTCGACAGACACTTTTCGCCAGAAGAGCAGAACAACGGACTGAAATACTTATTCAGGGAAAAGGAAAACATGAGCGGGATTCTGAACTGGCTGATAGAGGGTTATCGGTTGCTGTCAGTCGAGGGACTCGCTGTCCCGCCGCGGGTCGAAGAAGCTATCGCCAATTACAGCCTGGAAAACGACGTTACCACAGATTTTTTGCGTGAAATCCTCGTAAAATCTGACGGGAAGCGGTTACAGACGTCTGCGATATACAACAGGTATGCCGCATGGTCGAAAGAGAACGGCGACCGCCCGATGAATTGTAAATCTTTTATGAACGAGTTGCACCGAAAGTATGATATATGGCGCGACGGGCATCGCGGCAATGAAGTTTTAGACGTAGATTTTGCATAAAACAGACACAGGCGAACCTTGCCGTCACTCATATCACTGCTGTCATTTATACTGTTTTACCTACGCTTTGAGCTTTTATGTAGGTGATACGAGTGACGGCAGATAATTCTTTTTCCTGCTGGTAAAAATAATTTATAGCCGATCTGAACGGCTATGTATCACTTGTATCACCGCGCATATGAGCTTAAAACCATGATAATACGCAGAAATGATACAAGTGATACGAATGACAGCTCTTTGTTGTTGTATCTATTTTATTAATAGAAGCCAGCAAAGCGGAAATTTTGATGGAAGAATAGAAATTATTTAAACATGACAAAACATTTTTGCAAGATAAATAGCTAATTATGATTATATCACCAAACAATTCAATACAAAAAGTATAAAAATCAAAACATGACATATAAAAATCCATATTTTTTATAAAAGTTATCCACAGGCATTTTTCTATAAAATAAAAAATCTAATCGATAATGTATCAAATATATAAGTGAAAACCTAATATGTTGATATATATACTTCCTAAGAGAGTTATCCACAATTTATTCTGTGGATAACTCTCCTTACCGTACCAAAAGTTGCAATAGACCGTACCAAAAGTTGCAATAGACCGTACCAAAAGTTGCAATAGACCGTACCAAAAGTTGCAATAGACCGTACCAAAAGTTGCAATAGACCGTACCAAAAGTTGCAATTGGAATGAGAAAGTGCGCATTTTACCATATCTTTTCTTACCCCTAAAATATATAAATAAATAAAATATTTTAAATATTTTATTTAAATAAATAAAATAAAAATTTGCAACTTTCGCTTTAAAAAGTTGCAAATCAAGGGTATAATAAATATAAATGAAAAAATTAACAGAAAGGCTATTTTTATGAATTTAAAAGAGAAAAAAGAAATAAAATCGAGACGTGAATTTAATGTTGTTAAAGCAAACGAATTAATTCAAAATTCAAGATTTAATCTATCCGTGCAGGAACAGAAAATAATTTTATATCTAATAAGCAAAATCAAACCTGACGACAATGAACTTAAAGATCAATTATTTAATATAAAAGAATTTTGTCAAATATGTGGAATAGATGATAATAACGGAAAAAATTATCGCGATTTGAAGCAAACAATTCAAAATTTGCATGATAAAAGCCTTTGGATAAACATTGATGAAAAAACCGAGATATTGTTCTCTTGGATAAGCAGTGCAGCTATAGAAAAAGACGACGGTAATATAGAAATAAGTTTAAACCAAAAAATGAAACCTTATTTTTTACAACTTCGCGAAAAATTTACGCAATATGAACTCATATACACTCTGGGAATGAAAAGTCAATATAGTATACGTATCTATGAACTTCTGAAAAGTTATGAAAATATGCACAGAAAAATATTTAATATAGATGAACTGAAAAGAAAGCTGATGTGCGAAAAAGAAAGTTATATAAATTTCAATAATTTCAAAGTAAAAGTTCTCAATATAGCTCTAAAAGAAATTAACAAATTAACAGACATATTTATTGAGTTTGAAACGATAAAAAAAGGTAAAAAAATTACACAAATCGAATTTATAATAAAATCAAAAAAAGAAATAACAGAAAGATTAAAGGCATTTTCCGAAATAGAAAAATTATTAGACAATAAACCCAATAATTCATAATAATTTACCTGCCCCCTAATACACGACGTAAAATTTCGTCTACAATTTTAGAACGGCTTATCCCTTTTTTTTTAGCGGCATTGTTTATTAAGTCTATTGTTTGCTTACTTAAATAAAAAGCTGTATTAGCTCCTTTTTCTTCTGACACCTTTATTCCGTCCAAAATGTCAGTATATTTATCTTCTGATTGTAGTAAATTAAGGTTCAAAGTTGACGTACTATCAGATTTTTCTATAAGTTCATTCTCTCTTTTTGGTACATTTCCAGTAGTAAATAATAAATCATCAACATTTAAATCTTTTTTAAATCCTTTATTCGGCATTTTTTCCTCCTATTTAATTATTTAAATATTCAAATATAAAATTGTTATAATCTACAGCCGGATTACTCTGCGGATCATACTCAAATATGTTTATTTTTTTAGCTTGTGCTTCTCTAACAGCAACACCATCGCGAATTACAGTATTATACAGTTTCGTGCCTAATTCATTCGCTTTATTTTCTATAATTTCTTTAAAATCACGGCTCAATACAGAACGGCTATTATGTTTGCATAATAATAATCCCGCAATGGATACATTTTTATGACAATATTTATTAACTTTTCCTATAGTCTCAGATAATTGTGATAAACCTTGTAGAGAAAATAAATCAGCAGTCAATGTTATAAGAACATCTGTCGCTGTTACAAGAGCGTTAATACTTAGAATCCCTAATTGCGGTGGACAGTCAATTATTATATAATCATATTTATTTTTTACAGCTTCCAACGATAAATCTAATAAATATTCCTTACCCATATCAATAAAAATTAAGTCAGCCGATGATAATTTTAATGAATTTGATATAATATCTCCTTGTGAAGTGGTTTGTATTATTTCTGTTATTGGCGTATCCGTTGACATAGCTTCAAATAATCCTTTACTTTTTAAGTCTGCTTGCATACCATAAGATAAATTAGCCTGTGGATCACAATCTACAGATAGAACATGATAACCCTTTAACTTTAACCCTGCACTTAAAGCGTAAGCCGTAGATGTTTTACCCACCCCACCTTTTTGATTTATGATTGCTGTGATTCTTGCCATATTTTGAACCTCTTTTATGTTTTATATAAAGTAAAAGTTTATATAAAATGTTTTATATAAACTTTTATAAAACTATTTCTATAATAAATTATAAAATATTATATTTTATATAATATTTTATGTCAAGTCTTTTTTATTAGATTATACAAAATTGTAATATTAGTGCGGAACTTTTATTTTAATTTTGTAATAGTAAAAGAGACACAAAATATAAAACTATAAATGAGCAAATTTAAAAATATGCACAAATATTATGTGTTCCGCAAATCGCCGAATACACGAACGGATAAATCCGTTCCCTACAATTTTATCCATTATTTTTGTGCATTTTGACGATGAAATTTGAATTTGCTCATTTCTATATAGATTACAACGGTAAGGAAATAAAACATTGAGTTTAGGGAAAGCTAAAAATAAAAACTCAAAGGAGCGAAGAATGCTGAAACAGTTGAAAATAGAGGAAAAATAGGGAACATATGGTGAAGTAGTGGGGTTATATGCGTACAGCGTAAAGAAATGAGCACCAAAGCCGGAGAATTTGAGCAGGTTAGACGGAAAAAATGAGCAATAAAAGCGGAAAAGTGAGCAAAATGGTAAAAAAGTGGTAATAATATTATTATCGGCGAAAAATAATGCCGAAAATAATAAACAGGAGGTCATGAAAATGACAGATTACCGCGAAATATTGCGACTATCAAAGATAGGACTAAGCCAAACAAACATCCGGACGGCATTGGGATATTCAAGGAACACAATAGCAGATGTATTGCACCGAGCGCAGACAAAAGGGCTAAAATATCCGTTGCCTGATAACATGAGCGACAGAGAACTTACCAATCTGCTGTACCCTGAAAAGATAAGCTCAAAGACGTACAAAATGCCGGACTATGAAAAAATCCACAGGGAGTTAGCAAAAAAAGGCGTAACGCTGACGATGTTGTGGGAGGAATACTGCGGGGAGTGCCGACAGAGCGGAACACTTCCGTATGCGTTCACCCAATTCAGAGTGTATTATCATCAATATGCAGAAACGACAAAGGCAACAATGCACCTGACGCACAAGCCCGGCGATATGATGGAAGTGGACTGGGCAGGAGCAACGATGACGGTGACAAATAATATAACGGGAGACCCGATACCGGCATATGTATTTGCGGCGGCGCTGCCATAGAGGGGAAATTCGGGAAGAAGGTAGGACAGACAACGAGTTATAATATTATGCACCGGCTTAAATACACAAACTGAACTTGATAGAAAAATCTGACAAATTGAAAATTTGTCGATTTTTCAACAAGTTCAGTAAAACCCGTCCGAAACGGAAGTGCAAAAAAGCGAATCCTGAAGAAGAGGAGCAATTCCGAGATGAAATCAAGAAAATCATAGAGAGCAAAGACGAAAACACGGTGATACTGTACGAAGATGAAGACATATTCACAACAGAGCCGACAGTTACGGCAATATGGACTAAAGAAGGTCATCAGGCTATAATCGAAACGAGCGGGGAACATATAGTATAGCTCAGTTACAGCTCGTTGATTTTGCAGCGCAAACGACGGCAGCAGACATCAATGTACACATTTTAGGTTGGGCTGAAAACGCTACGGGTGTGAATAGTCATCTGTATCATGGAAGCGATTTGTATTATGTCGGCAACTATTTCGTATTATTGTACACCATATGGGGTTAACATCGGACTTTCAACGACAGGTCCAATGTCGCTTATCTATGCATAATCCAGCGTGAACTAAACTGAAAAATTTTTAATTTTTCAAAAATACAAAGCCGACTGCTATTTACGGCAGTCGGCTTTGTATATATGCGAATATGAGAATTAAGTCTGTATATTAATTTTCTTATGTCTCTATTCTATCATACAGACAAAATCGATTGATGCGCGCCATGTAAGTACGTTAAAATGTATAAAGGTTATCCACATGTGGATAACCTGTGGATAAGTCTTTGGTAGTAATAAAACTCACCGTTATTAGTACCAAAACTCACATTAACCCGTAATAAAACTCACATTTGCATACAAATTCCGTCCATTTTATCATATATATCCGCTTCCCTAAAATAATAAAAAATATTGTAAATATTTTTTATAAATATAATAAATAAAGCGCAGGCTTTTTGTGACTTAACTTTTCTTATTCACAAATATGAGCTACTATTGACAATCTCACATAATTATGCTATAATTAAGCTATACAAGTAATTTAGGTAATTAATAATACCGTAATAAAACTCACAATTAAAAATATGAGAGGTTAAAAATATGATTCGTAAAAAAACTATATCCGAGCAACGCGATTATAAAGTCGTTAAATCCAACGAATTAATTCAACAATCAAGATTTAATCTTTCCGTCCAAGAACAAAAAATTATATTATTTTTGATAAGCAAAATTAAGCCCGAAGATGTAGAATTAAAAGAATATATATTTGAAATTAAAGATTTCTGTAAAGTTTGCGGACTGGATGCTGAAAATGGAGCAAATTATAAATATATAAAACAAACTTTAAAAAATTTACGCGATAAAAGTATATGGATAACGCTGTCAAATGGTTCGGAAACTACTCTGGCTTGGATTGATAAAGTAACTATGCAACCAAATAGCGGAGCAGTAACTATTAAAATTGATGATTTGATGAAACCCTATTTATTAGAATTGCAGAAAAATTTTACGCAATACGGGCTTATATATATTCTCGGAATGAAAAGTCAGTACAGTATACGAATATATGAACTTCTGAAAAGTTACGAAAATATACATATAAAAATATTTGATATAGACGAATTAAAAAGAACATTGTCGTGTGAAAATTACGCACGTTTTCCAGACTTTAAAAGATATGTTCTTGATATAGCATTAAGAGAAATAAACACGCTCACAGATATAATAATCGAAGTTATCCCAATAAAAGAAGGTAAAAAATTCACGCAAATAAAATTCGTTATAAAGTCCAGAAAAGAAATCACCGAACGGCTGAAAACGTTTGCTGAAATAGAAAAGCTATTGGATAAAACTTAAATTGTTATAAGCGGTTATCAGATAAAATCTTGACTTTCTGTATAATATGACTAATCGAAACTTAGGATATCATACGTGCTATCATTTCCGGATTTGCACTGTAATACATAGCTGTTTCTTTTGCTATTGCGCCAGATTTCACTAAAGATATCAGGCTTGCGTCCATTGTCCGCATTCCGGCATCTCCCGATGTATGTATGGTGTTATTTATCTGGTGCAGTTTCCCCTCTCGCATATCATGTTCGTTATAGCCGTGGTGTTCATCATAACCTCAAGAAACGCCGCCGTCAGTCCTTTGTCAACGGTAGGAACTATCTGCTGCGATACGACTGCCTGCAACGTCATGGCAAGCTGCACTCTTATCTGCTGAGACGATGGGAAAAAGTCGATGATTCTGTCGATAGTATTAGCCGCGCCCATCGTGTGCAGCGTTGATAATATCAAATGCTCGGTTTCTGCAGCTGTCAAAGCTATGCTTACCGTTTCAAGGTCCCGCATTTCGCCGACGAGTATAACGTCCGGCGACTGTCTTAACGCCGCCTTCAGCGCCCGCAGGTAATTTTCTGAAGCGTTTTTATCCGCCGCTGTTTTCAGAATTTCTATAAGGCATCCATAAATTGTTTTTCTCTCAATCGCCTTTTATCGGGTCAAAGAAATCATATGCTTTATTGCCGTATTTGAATTTGTCAAATCCCGGTGTGAAAACTATTTTCCACTCGATTATTTTGTACGATAATTTCCCGCTGATGTCATAAGAAAACGCTATCTTAGACGATATAGCCTGAATATCGTTCATAGGCGTAGTATAAGATACCGTTTTTCTCGAATCTGATGTTGATATATCAAAATTCAATACTGTTTTTATATTATTTATATCCGCTGATGATAACACTGCATTGTATATTTGTGCGAGCTTTGCTTCAGCTTCAGCGTCAGCCTGATAGTACTGCTGTATATTGAGCAGATTTCTGTCCGCCAGTTTTTTGTCCGCAAACGCGGTGGTAAACGATAACATTCCGAATATCGTAAGGCATAGTATAACGAAAATTATTATAATAACCGCGCCTCCGGCGTTTACGGCGTTCGTACTCGGTTTTTTGCCGACAGCCCTGTTACGCCTGTATTCAACCCGCATTCGTTTATATTCGCCTGAATTGTCTTTATTTGTATCATAAAGATTATACATAATTAATTTCCGCCCCTCTCTGCTCCGTCAATATAAACACCGCCGGCTACAAAATCGCTTGTATTCACAGACGCGAGCACAGGCTTATAATTTTTATCAACTTTAACGTTTTTGTCGTTTATAAACGGATAAGGTTTTGATTTATATAACTCCAGGTTGAATTTATATAAAATCCCCGCGGTATAATTATCTTTTTGTACGGCTATTTTCATGACAAACATAACGTCCAAAAGAGAATCGACGCTTTTCCAGTCTTCGCCGTAGTATAAATTATACGAACCGTCAGCATTGAAATTTCCGATGCTATTATTCATATAATCCGTTATTTCCGCATTTGTTTTCAGCAATTTTATGCTTTCCGCGACATTCTGAATTTCGCAGATTGCCGCCGCCGTATCAGAGGTCTTGTCGCCAAGGAATTTGGCGAGAAAAAACATCTGCAAAGTCAACACGACCGCTATGGCGAATATTCCTATTGCTATAATAATTTCCGCGAGCGGAAATAATGATTTAGAGCTTTTATAACTGTCTATACTGTCCATTTTATGTTTTTCTCCTTTTTAACTTTGCGATCGCAGCGTTACCTGTGCGCTCTGTAAATTCCCGTTCATGTCCGTGAGACTTATTTTTATGCTGTCCCCGGACATATCAAATGTAAATCCTTTTGATTCTATAATTTTTTCACCGTAGTTCAAGTCAAAGCCGATTGTCTTCTCAGTTTTGTCAAGACCAAGATATATTTCCCTTATATAACCGCCGTAATAATATATATACGTCACATATTCATCTGAACCGTCCGTTTCTTTTATCGCGAGCATTTTTACGCCGTTTTTATCTTCGGCGTATATATTTCCCCCGCCGTCATTCTGCCGTATTTTCGTAGTCAGATACGAGAGCGCGACGCGTTTATCATAGTTCTTTTCCATATTGCCGGAAATCTTTTCATAGACGTTACCGCCGGCTAATATAACCGAAACGGACGTAAAAGCTAACAGCAGAAACAAAGTCAGTACAAATAAAACCGGCACGAGCGAAGACTTGCCCACATTCGATTTCGTCATCATTTACACACCACTCCCCGCTATTTTCATCTGTATATCAGGCATATTGTTTGCGGCAAATGCCGTATAACTCACAACAAACTTATTTTTGTCTATAATAACCCCGTAATGGTCTGCCAAGTAGCTGACGTCGGGCGGATAAAATCCCTCTACCGCGTAGCATTGAACCGCCGCTCTCCTTATCGCATTCTTCAATGTCATAACCGACGAGGAATTAGCTTTCTGCGACGCTCCGCTCACAGCGTACATAAACAAACACACGATAACCGCTAAAATTAATATCGAAACCAGACCTTTTACGCTTCTTACTTTTTTTATTATATTTCCCATAGCACACCTCACGCAATGTTAGACATGACCTGAACAAGTGGTATCATGACTGATATTAAGATAACGCCGATTATGACGGACAAAACGCCGACTAACAGAGGTTCAATGAACGACACGGCGTTATTCAGCGAACTGTCCGCCTCATTGCCGCATATATCGGCTATCTTTTTCATGACTGAATCGACGTTTCCGGTTTTCTGCCCTATGTCTATAAATTTTATATACATCGGCGAAAATATATCGGAGCTCTTAATAGCTTTTGAGAAAGATTCGCCCGATTCGATTTCAGCCATACTGTTTTCTAATTTGTCTTTCAATATACGACTATCGACAAGTTTTATCGCCATATGCATAGCCGAGTTGAAATCCATGCCGCTCGATAACGTCATCGACATTACGTCCGCAAAACGCGACGCGGCTATCTTTTTGGTTATATTTCTGGTGAGCGGAAAAGACGCGGCGAATGTTTCGACGAGCTTTTTCCCAGCCTTAGTCTTTGACAGCAGTGCGGCAATCACGAATATTACAGCCAAAGCGAGTATTATATACATGGTATATTCGCCTGCCGCAAGACTCCCCGCGAACGCCGCGGCGCTTTCCTGCCCCGCCGACAGCGCGCCGCCCATACTTTCGAGCATACCTTTGAATATCGGAAAAACCTTGCTTACAAGAAGGATTATCACGACGGACATGATAATAAACAAAAATACCGGATACATAAGCGCGTTTCTTATCTTAGCTTTCATATACTGGTCCCGCTCGTAATAATCACCAAGCGATTCCAGGACGTTGTCTAATTTGCCCGTTTCTTCGCCTATACCGACCATATTTACTGCATAGTCGGGGAAAATCCCTGCGCTTTTCATAGCCGCCGAAAGCGGTTCTCTCGTTTCAACGCAATCCGCCATTTCACTGATGACTGCCCCAAGCGCGCCGCTTATTTTTTCCGGCGACCCCGTCACGGTATTGTTTTCGCTGCCGCTTAAAATAATCAACCCCTCATGGAGCGGTACGCCCGCTTTCAGAATCAGCGACAATTGCAGGCAGAAAACAGATATATCGCCCGACGATAACTTTTTTCCCATTGATAAATATCTCCTCTTTTGAGTTATTTCGCGTTAAATGTTAATATTCCTGAAACTTGGAATAGTTCGACCCGTCGCCGATAAACTGTATTACTTTTTTGCTGGACTTCGACGTCGAATCAAACGTCGTGTCAACACGCTCAAACTTCTGCCCGTCGAATTTCATGTCGTTTATCTTGAACCAGCCTTTATCTTTGATATAGAATTCGTTCCATGCATGATAACCGTTGCTCGGTTTTACATAACCCGTCACGAGTTTCGCCGGTATTCCCTGCGAGCGCAGCATTGCGGCAAATACTGCCGCATAATCGAAACATATGCCCTTGCCGCTTGCCACTATCGCGTCCACTGACGGCAGGTAGCCGCTCTGCACCGTCTCCGCTTTGTACGTGTCGTACACTAAACTGTCTATCACAAAATTATATATTACCTGCACTTTTTCAATATCGTTTTTACAGTTTTTCGTCAAATCGGCGGCTATTTTTACAGTTTTGGAATCTTTGCTGAAATTCACATACTGGCTCGGATTCAGAAAAGGCGCGTTTGGGTCGGTCAGGTTTACTGCGTATTTGCCCGAAAGCCCAAGAGCATATTTACTGTCGGCGACTTCCGTCCAGACTTTCACGGTGTATTCGCCGTTTCCGAGCTGCAGAGGATATATTTCGGGCGTCGTATCGTTCTTTAGGTCGTATGTGAATTTAGTATCGCCTTTTTCGATAGTGACTTTGACGCGTTTATCTAACTTTGAAACGATGTTTATCTTAACGCTGCCCGTATTATCTGCATCGGTAAAATCTATCTTTACTTTTTCATTTACGGTTATCTGCTGGACTTGCCTGCCGTCATCCGCAGAAACGACCACAAAAAAAGAAAACAGCATAACCGCTGTTAAAATACACGTCATAAATATTTTTTTCATTATATACCACTCTTTTGTTGTTTTTCTTAACAGTTCTTTACTATTTTATGTGTTTAAATATTTAAAATATTACGCCTAAAAGTTGCGTTTTTGCTTTGACAAAAATACGCCTAAAAATGTGAAACCTTTATCATTATACCAAACGAGGACTTTTTTGTCATCATCATCGCTACTGTTTCTTCCGTTCTCCCACGCTTAGCGTGGGGCTTTATCGGGAGTAAAGATAAAAAAGACCGTTCAATATAGAAAATTTGTGCAGAAAACTTAAAAATAAAAATAAAATATATGAACGAACATGACTTCGCACTGACAGCCTGCATATAATAAGAGTAGGTAATAATATGCTTACATTGCTTGGGTTTGAATAAAAACGAATAAAATGTTTTAGATTTAATATAAGCGTTAATAGGTTAAATTTGCCTGTTAACGCTTTTTTGACTGACAGAAAATTCTGTTGATTCGTCCGATGGAATGAAGTTATCGATTACCTCAGAACGAGTAAGGAGAAAGTGTTTTTTTATATTTGACCAAATTAAAGGAGTATCGTATGAAAAGACCAATTACTCTATTTATAATACTAACAATTATGTTTTCTCTGTTCGGAAATGTTTCAGCGGCAGACGGGCAGTATAATAAGGTAAAGCTGCCGGGAAGTTCAGAAGCCGAACATGCCGAAAATTCAACAACGAGAAAATTCAACAACGAAGTTGTTGAATTTTCGAGCATATTCAGCATAGAAGCTATACCTCTGGGACCCGCTCCGGAAGAGCGGGCTCAGTTTCAGATACAAAGTCTGCCTGACTGCCTGACCGCTCCTGCCGTCACCGAAAAATACTATAATTTTTTAGACGAAACAGCAAAACAGGCATATATTGCGGTAAAAAACGCCGCTGACAATATCGTTACGGGTACGCTTATAGATATTCCCTACGGAATAACGTTAGATGACTTCCACTACCATGTCATGGCGGCATTTTTCAATGACAATCCGCAATATTTCTGGCTTTTTCACGGATTCGGATATCACGGCTATTCGGAGGACAGCAATATTGTGCAGTCGGTTGTGTTATACAGTATGTATTTCACGACGGAAACAGGCGTAAATACTGCGACTACGGCTTACTTCGGTATAGCCAACAAAAATGAAATTGCGTTGATGCAGCAAAGTATAGATTCAAATATTGCATATTTTACAGCAAACACCTACGGAAAAACAGACGCGCAAAAAGTCAGGATTATTCACGACAATCTGATAAATCTGATTGACTACAATCAAAATGCCGCAAAGCGTTATATAACTGAAGCGCACAGTATATACGGCGTTTTTGCAGACCGGACAGCCGTATGCGACGGTTACGCGAGAGCGTTTCAGTATCTGCTCAATATGCAGGGTATAGAGTGCTATTATATTACAGGATATACGGGCGGCGTGTCGCACGCATGGAATTTAGTGGAACTCAACGGCGTATGGTATGAGGTAGATACCACATTTGACGACAGAGGTAAGGATAAGCCGGTATCATATGCATATTTCGAGATAACGACCGCTGTGATGAGCGCGGATCATACGCGTGACAATTCCGTGTTTAAAGACTTTCTCCCGACAGCAGAAACGGGCAAAACAGACGGAATCGATATATTAAACGACAGCAAAACGTCAGGGATAGATATAAATAACGACGCTAAAATAACAACGGAAAATGCGATACGAATTATTCGATATATAATCAACCTTAAGCAGAATATCGGGAAATGGAGATAACGGTTTATGATTAAGTCATTGAAAACGATTAAGCACAAAGGTTCTTTGTTTGTAAAACTGCTTTTTGTCGCGCTCATATTTGTTATGCTGGTTGTTTTTACATGTCTTTATGTAAGCAATCTGCTTCACAGCCATTTGACAAGAGACGCAACGGATATGCTCGCCAATGCCAAATTAAAAATCGAATCGGAATTGTTTACGCCTAAAACGGCGTTGAACCTGATTTCGCAGAATATAGACGATCTGATTATAAACGGCGGCGGCGAAGACGCGGTGCTGAAATATATGCGGACAGTTACGGAATATATGAAAGACGACGAAATCATGCAGGGTTTCAGCGCAGGCGGGGTCTACGGCTATTTTACCTCGTTTGGGAGCATATATCTTGACGGAACCGGCTGGAGTCCTCCCGGGGGATACGACCCGACGTCGAGACCATGGTATATGCCCGCCGTTGATGCGGACGGAAGTATCATTACAACCGAACCGTATGTGACCCCTGATACGAAATTCACTGTAATCACTTACGCCCAGAGCATATATGACGGAGCCGGCAATCTTCTGGGCGTTGTATGCATTGATATGCCGCTCGGCAGTATCAGCGGGTATATAACCGGATTAAAACTCACGGAAAACGGCTACGGCTTTTTGACCGATGAAAATCTAAATTTTATCGCGCATCCCGAACCGAGTCTTATCGGCAAAAACGCGCGTGACATAAAAAACGCCTTATTGCCCATTGCCGATGATATTATTTCCGGGGTAAATGTTTTTGATAAAAAAGCGGTGAATTATGATAACAAAAAAATTATCATATATATGTGCAAATTGGATAACGGCTGGTTTTTAGGCATTACGACCCCGCAGGGCGAATACTATCGGGAACTGACAAAAATGGTGCTGATACTGAGCATATTAGGCGGCATATTGGCGGTTATTCTTATGATAATTTTAGTGCGGATCGATATTGCGCGGCAAAAATCCGACGAAGAGAATCAGAGGAAAACAATAAAGCTGATAGAGATGGAAAAAACGCGCGAAGCCGACGAATACGCGCAAATCATGTTTGACGCAACCCCTATAGGCTGTACATTATTCGACAAAAACTGCAACCGTATAGCCTGTAACGCGGAAATAGTAAAGTTATTTGAATTATCATCAAAACAGGAGTTCCTGGAGAGATTTTTTGAGCTTTCGCCTGAATATCAGCCTTGCGGAAAATTTTCCCGTGATATGGCGGCCGAATACATTCAAAAAGCGTTTGACGACGGCTACTGTCGGTTGAAATGGATGCATCGGAAACTGAACGGCGAACTCATACCTTCTGAAATAATACTTGTGCGCGTAAACTACAAAAGGGAGTATGCCGTTGCCGGATATACCAGAGACCTGCGGGAGATAAAACAAACGCTCGATGCTTTGTCCGAAGCGCGCGAAAACGCGGAAGCGGCAAATAAGGCGAAATCCGCGTTTTTAGCCAATATGAGCCACGAAATGCGCACGCCGCTCAACGTGATTATAGGTTTAAGCGACCTGAAGATAGAAGACGAAAATTTACCGGTTGAACTACGTGATGATGTGCGTAAAATCAACAGTGCGGGTACGACTCTGCTCGGCATAGTAAACGACGTGCTGGACTTTTCAAAAATAGAAGCCGGCAGGCTCGAACTGACTCCTGTCGAATACACGACTGCGAGTTTGCTGAACGATATTATCACGCTTAATATGATTCGCATTGAGGGCAAGCCTATAGAATTCAAATTAGACATCAGCGAGGAATTATTCTACGATTTATACGGCGACGATTTGCGTGTAACGCAGATATTCAACAATCTACTGAGCAACGCTTTCAAATATACGAAACAGGGTTCTGTCACGCTGACAGTCGGTTCTGTACGGGAAAAAGACAGCGATGTATGGCTCTCAATTACCGTGAGCGATACAGGTATCGGTATTAAAGAAGACGACTTAAAAAAGCTGTTTTCGGAGTATAATCAGGTAGATACGAAAGCTAACCGTAAAATCGAGGGAACAGGTCTCGGACTGTCGATAACCAAAAGAATGGTTGAGTTTATGGGCGGAACGATTACAGTCGAGAGCGAATACGGGAAAGGCACTTCTTTCCATGTATGTATTCGTCAAGGTTACGTGAATGACAGAATGCTCGGCAAAATGATTGTGGAAAACCTGTGCAGTTTCAAGTATACGGACAGAAAACAGCATATCACCGCCAAAATTGTGCGTCCTGATTTAAGTTACGCGAGAGTTCTGGTAGTAGACGATTTCCCGACCAATTTAGACGTAGCTTCCGGTATGCTGAAAAAATACAAAATGCAGGTTGACTGCGTGACAAGCGGGTATGACGCAATAGAGCGGATTAAGCAGGGAGAACCGGTATACAACGCGGTTTTCATGGACCACATGATGCCAGGAATGGACGGTATAGAAGCGACTAAGCTGATACGCGGAATGGAAACAGAGTATGCAAAAAATATTCCTATCATAGCGTTAACCGCAAACGCCATAGCCGGAAACGAAAAAATGTTTTTGGAAAACGGCTTCTCGGCGTTTTTAAGCAAACCGATTGACCTTATGAGGTTAGATGAAGCCGTCAAGAAATGGATTGCCAAATCCCAGGAAGAAAACAAATCAGACGAACAAGCGGTAATAGATTCAAACAAACAGAAAACCAGTCAAATAATAAATATTCAGGGAATAGATACGGAAAAAGGGCTCTCGTTGTATGACGGCGATACTGAGTTGTATTTATCAGTAATCCGCTCATACGCCGTGAATACGCCTGCGATTTTAGATAAACTGCGTAACGTAACGGCGGAAAATCTGCGCGACTACGATATTAACGTTCATGGATTAAAAGGTTCAAGCGCGAATATAGGCGCAGAGGAAGTCAGGCAAAAAGCGTTGGATATGGAATTAAAAGCCAAAGACGGAGATTTGCCCGCAGTTTTGGCGGGCAACGACGACTTGTTGAACGATGCGGGAACTCTTGTAACGGCTGTCAGGGAATGGCTGTCAGAGCATGACGCAAACGGCGGCAAACCGAAAGCACACGCCCCCGATAAAACCTTGCTTTCCAAATTGCGGCAGTACTGCGAACAATTCAATATACAGGGTATAGACGAAGTTATTGCACAATTGGAAAGTACAGACTACGAAACGGGCGGCGATATGATACAAACGGCTGAAAAGTGTAAGTCTTGGCAATATATCAGATAAAATCATGGGGGAATCAGGCATACGGCAGACAAAAGGCGAGCGTCGTGGATTTCATATATTCCGTCACCGAGTGGCAACGGAACTATTAGGAAGCGGGATCGCACGTCCGGTAATCAGCAAAATACTCGGACAGGATGAGCCTGAATCACTTGAAGCGTATATAGGCGCAGATTTTGTCCACCTAAAAGAATGCTCTCTTAGTATGGAGCGTTTCCCGATTGGCGAGGGGGTATTTTCTAATGTGTGAATACACTTCTCTAATCGCTCCGCTTATTCAATCATATGCTTTTTATCAACAGGCATCTGATCGGTTGAGTATAAATTGGGAATTAAGCCTGAAGCTGTTTGACAGGCATTGTAAAATCAATTACCCTGCAGAAACACATTTATCGCAGGAAATGGTTGATACATGGTGTCGGCAGCGCGATACCGAAATCAATAATTCGTGTATATCAAGAATAAATCCGGTCATCGGGTTAGTACGGTATTTGCGCGAACGTGGAAAAACCGAAGTATCAGAACCAGTCTCGCCGCGCAAAGAGCGCCGGACATATATACCTCATGCCTTTACTGAAACAGAATTGAAGAATTTCTTCCTCGCCTGCGACGAAATCCCAGAATCAAGGAAAAAATCAGAGCAATTACGGAGAATTACTGTTCCTGTATTTTTCAGACTGTTATACAGCAGCGGTATCAGGACGTGCGAAGCACGGTTGCTGAGACTGGAAGACGTCGATTTGGTGAACGGCGTTTTGAATATCAGGTTCAGTAAAGGCATCGCACAGCATTATGTTGTTTTACATGATTCAATGCTGCCTCTTATGAGTCAGTATGATTTAGCGGTAAGGGAAATATTCCCTGTCAGAATGTATTTTTTCCCTCATCATACAGGTTCGCATTACGAACGGGACTGGGTTCAGAGAAACTTTTTCAGTATATGGCGCAAATACAATACAGTTCATGCGACCGCATATGAACTCCGGCACAACTATGCCGTTGAAAACATCAATAACTGGACGAACGAAAGTTTTAATTTTGATACTAAGCTCACTTATTTGAGCAAGAGTATGGGTCACAGCGAGGTAGAAAGCACAAAGTATTATTATAGTCTGACACCTGTGATGGCAGATATTTTAGAAATCCACTCGAAAGACGATACTGTAATACCGGAGGTGCGATATGCCGAAAATATCTGATGAATCCATGAAACTCGCACGACATATCAACACTTTTTTAAACGAGTATGTTCCGTCGCAAAAAACCAAAAGCGACCACACTTTAAAATCTTATCAATATGCTCTCAGTCTGTATATCGGATTTCTTGAAACAAAAAAGAATATCAAATCAAATAATCTCTGCGGCGAATGTTTTAGCACGGAATATATCGAAGAATGGCTATTATGGATAATGGAACAAAGAGGCTGCAGTCAGCAAACGTGTAATAATCGTCTGGCTTCATTAAGGGTTTTTTTGAAGTACATCGCGAAAAAGGATTTGGCATATTTACATCTGTCACAAGCGGCGTCATTGATAGAACGAAAAAAGCAACGCCGCAAAAAAGTAACGGGATTAAGCAAAAAAGCTGTGCAGACACTTTTATCTGTTCCGAATATTTCCTCGAAAACAGACAGGCGCGATATTGCTTTGATGACCGCGATTTACAGTACGGCAGCACGGCTCGATGAAATACTATCACTGAAAGTGGAGCATCTTCATTTAAATGTGTCAAAACCATACATCACAGTAGTCGGAAAAGGCGATAAAATCAGAAGTTTGTATCTGCTCCCTAAAACTGCCGCTCACTTGAAAAAATATCTTGACGAGTTTCACGGCACCTCTCCTAACCCTAACGCATATGTTTTTTATTCGCGCAACGGCGGTCAGTTCGAAAAAATGAGTCAGACGGCAGTCAGCAAAAGGCTCTCAATACACGCCCAAGCGGCGCATAGAATCTGCGATGAAGTTCCGTTAGGTTTACATGCTCATCAGTTGAGGCACGCTAAAGCCTCTCACTGGCTTGAAGACGGTATGAATATTGTTCAGATTTCATTCCTGCTGGGTCACGAACAGCTTAAAACAACTATGATTTATTTGGATGTCACTACTGATGATGAAATCAAAGCTTTGGCGACCCTTGACGATGAAAACGATAAAACTGTATCGAAAAAGTGGAAAAAAGCTGACTGCTCCTTGTCTGGTTATTGCGGTGTCCGTGCCATGAAAAAATGATTTAAACTCCAAACCTGTTTATCTATATTTGTTCCGTTTTATTTGCTTTTTGCCAACAAAGTTTGGAGTTTATTTTTGTTTGTATAACGCAAAGTGTGTTAAAAATATATCTCTGCCGCTGGAGAATTGAGGAGTATTACCACTTCAAAAAAGTTCAGTTCGACTTGGAAAATATTCGAGTCCTTTCGCTCAAATCTATCAAAATCCTGAACCTTTTGGTTTCGATTCTGACCGGATGGCTTTCTGTATTGTCCGCAAAACGCGGCGACAGTCTGCTTTTAGAACATATTTTCAAGTGTGCCAAGCGTATTTATGCAATTCCGAATTTTACGCTTTATGCTGTTGCCGATGGTATTTTTGATATACTCGCAAAGTCGGTTTCTGGTATTGCGAATCTTTTGATAAAAATAGCTCGGAAACAACACCTTTCGACCGTTTAATCCTGTCGTTTTGTCTTCTCTACTTCTTGACTCTTTGAATTTTGGGGAATGTCAAGGTATTTATAATCATACGGGTCAACCACAGCTATATGGTCTATTTTATAAGTCAATATCTCATTCAGTATTTTTAAAGTAAAAGTGTCACCTATGACTAATCGGTCTGCGTTGAGAAGCAGGGTCGAAGTCGGGAATCCCCTGTGAACGCAGATAATGCTGTGGGTGCCAAGTCCACCAACAGGGAGGTATGAACCTTCCAAATGCCCCGCACCTTTCTTAAGGGTTTGCTTGTCCGTTCCGAGGTAGATAGGAAGCCTGACATTTATCGCGTATATCTCAAGTGCACCTATTACGCCTGTGCCGGTGAAATCAAGGATTTTATGGTATTCCGCCGTTTCGGAATCGGTGGGGTAAAAGCGGCGTGGATTATTCATGAGCTTTTCGTTGTATGCTTTCGCCGCTTTAATGATTCCGCCGCAGTCTGCCTCGCTCAGCTGAGCGAGGTCTTTATTGAACTGCGATATGACGCGGGCATGAATAAGTGAATTATACTCCGTAAGCAAAAGATTTTCCATCAAGCGGCAAGGGAATTATGAATAAAAACAGCAGATAAATCAGCCTGAGAAAAAACATCAAAAAGGTGAAGTTTATCAGAGATAAGAATATTCATCTGAGATTTGAACTCTTTGTCTGTCTAATAAATACAATTATCAATAGCAAACTTGAAGTCATCAAAAATACCGTGATAAGCGGCGTTCAAGACTTCTGACTTAACGAATTTCCAAAGTCTTTCAATAAGGTTCAAATTAGGGGAGTAAGTCGGCAGAAACAGGTGCTGTAGGAGAGAACAGAAATAATATTTTCGTCACAGTAAATATTTTCACACGCTGTCAATTCCTACGGCGGTATTTTTTTGACTGCGATAAAAAATATGAAAGCCGGAAAACAAAAAATGGAAAAACGGCGGCAAAATATATCATCGGTAAAATGGAGAGGCTGAAAACTATTAACAGTCTATGAAAACGTCAACACTTTATACATATTAGTTGAGAAGTGAGGATAAATGGGGGGTTATAATTCGACAAAATAATTGTTTCGCAGAATTGAAAAAGGCGAGATAATCGCCGTTTTACCGTCACTTTTTATTTTTAGATAATAAATAAGTCTCTAAATTAGCGTTTATGCACTCTTTATTCACCATTTATGCAGAATTTTGCCACTAATTGGAGCAAAATAACATATGAAATCTTTGGAATAACAAAATCCAATTCTACGATCCCAGTGCTCTCCTGAATACAAGTTATAATTTTTGGTGAAAAACTTATTTTGTTATATAAAATTTATTTTATATAGACCTAAACTTATTTTGTTATATAAAAATAACTTGACAAAAGTATTCACTTGTGGTATAATTTTAATATTAAGAATTAAGGAGCGTTGCATATGTTAAAGCGGGAATTATATTTGTCGCAAATAAGAGGTTTTTACGGCAGCGACCTAATCAAAATATTGGTCGGTATCCGCAGGTGCGGCAAATCGATAATTTTAGAACAAATCATTGCTGAACTGAAAAAGAACGGCATAAATGACGATCATATAATTTACGTTAATTTTGAATTTATCGAATTTGAAGAACTTACTGATTACAAAAAATTAAACGAATACGTAAATGAAAGAATAAATGATGATAGCCTATATTATTTATTTTTCGATGAAATTCAAAATGTAAAAAATTTTGAGAAAGTTATAAATTCACTTCGGGCATCCAAAAAAGTGAGTATATTTATAACAGGTTCGAACAGCAGGCTTCTGTCTGATGAACTTTCTACTGTTCTTTCGGGAAGATATGTCGCTTTTAAAATTAATCCGCTGTCATTTAAAGAAATTATCGGATTGCTGAATATTACGGAAATAACGGATGAAATGATATATGATTATATGAAGTGGGGGAGTCTACCGAACCGATTTGAATTTAAAGACGAAAAAGATATTAAAAATTATTTATACGGTGTATTCGATTCTATCATACTTAGGGATATAGTTGAAAGACTGAAGATTCGCGACGTTCAACTGTTTAATCTAATTCTGCAATATATCATAGATACCATCGGGAGAGAATTTTCGGCTGAAAATGTAATTAAATTTTTGAAAAACGAGGGGCGCGACATATCGACGCAAACAATTTACTCATATTTGGACGGTTTGTGCAAGGCTTTATTAGTCAGAAAGGCGTATAGATATGATATACACGGAAAAGCGGTTCTGCGAACACTAAATAAGTATTATGTCACTGATTTAGGCATCGCACAAATAAAAAATCATAAAAAGTCAATAGATTGGAATTATGCGTTAGAAAATATCATTTACAATGAATTGATAATAAAAGGCTATGACGTATATACCGGAAAGACGAAAAAAGGCGAAATCGATTTTGTGGCAGTCAAAACAAATAAAAAGATTTATATTCAAGCCGCTTATACTATATCTACTCCGGAAACAAAGGCGCGCGAATTTGGAGCTTATGACAATATAAATGATAATTACCCTAAATATGTTATAACGCTCGATAAACTCGAAGAAGAAATAAACGGGATACACCAGATTAATTTGTTGAAATTCCTATTGGACGATGATTTTTAATTCCGATAAAAATGGGTTGAACGGAATTATTCAAACATTCAGAAAGAAGTGATTTCGATAGCAAATACGCGAAAGAGAAATAAAAAGGTAAATTCAAAAATAACTGCAGCGTCCGCCGGACTGACTGATATTGAATTAAAATTGCTGCGTCTTGCCTTAGATAAGGGAGCTTATGAGGGTGAAGCTGATAATGCTGTCGTTATGTTTGTACGTAAACTGCGCGAGCGCAATATAAAAGCAGATGATTTATTTGGTCAGACGCCGGCTATATCAAAATGCGGCAATGAAAAAATGACATTCGGGAAATATCGGGACGAAATGATTAGAAATGTGCCGGTAGATTATCTGATATGGGCGGTTAATAACTGCGCTAATATGAGTACAAAATTAAAGCAGGCAATTCGTAAATTTCTTACCGAATCAGAATTTTGATAAATATATCAATAAAAATCAAAATTATTTTATTTTTTACGACATATTTATTTTAAATCGATTTGTTGAAAAATCAAGAATTTCGCCGACAGGCAGGAACAGCCGGCGAATGAAGCGGGGAATTTCGGTTCATCCGCAAAAAGACGTAGAAGGCTATTTTGCGTGTAGAATTTTGACTCTCAGAAGGTCTATTTTAGCGCGCCCAAACATGGTTCGCTTGATAAGCTTAATTTTGTTGTTGCACCCCTCAA
>Ga0209629_10000417_pt1 | contig 22988 bp, 16 predicted proteins | sample TergutCu122P5_FD_187286 | JGI IMG/M metagenome (GOLD analysis project Ga0209629, IMG submission 187286) | Cubitermes ugandensis P5 segment gut microbial communities from Kakamega Forest, Kenya - Cu122 P5 (SPAdes) (version 2) | ecosystem: Host-associated > Arthropoda: Insects > Digestive system...
AATACTCGTACATTCAAGAAATCCTGCAATCACAGAAATCCTGCAAAATTAAATTTAAAAATTATGTTATGTCCTTGTGTTTTTCCATGTGGAAAAATTGACAAATTGAGGGAATGTGACATTATACATTGTGGTCTAAGATGTAAAGTTGGATTTACCCACAAAACCAGTTTTCAGTTTGACAGGCCTGGTCTACTGTGACTTGACATCATCTTATTTTAAGTGTCTTATTAACTTGACCCACTGCATCTTCATGAACATAATCATCAGTTAGGACATTGCAATTCACAGAATATTCACTGTCACTGCCTGAATTTAATAACTTCCGGTTATAGTCACTTTTGTCTAAACTTTTGGCAAATCACTGTCCTGGCATGCTGCTAGTGGCTTATGCACATTAGGTGGAAGATAATGTAGTATTTGTTACACCAAGTGAACCATTTTAACCAGAACATTATTGCATATTTTATGAATATCAGTATAAGACTGAACCTGTCATGATATGCTTATTATTGTAATCATGAAGAATGGAATATATAGGTCAAGTTTTTGTCTATAAGAGCTCACCAGCTCCTATGAAATATCTGAACTCTATACAGCATGAAACTGATGTAAGCAGTGTACAAAACTTCAGCTCTGCCGTCACAGAAAAGACACTATCACCCCAACACATAGCAGTCACTCAGTGCTGTCTGTGGAAATAACCACTATCTATTCTTAGAATCATAAAACCCATAACTACACTCTGGGCAAAATCGAGAGCTTCTAACACTAAAGTAAGTGGTCCATACTCTCATGTCTGTGCTTAGAAGTATTAAAGAACAGTGACTGAAACCACTTTCAAAGCTGTGTCACCAACATACAGTGAAAATTCCACTGAATATTTCTGGATTTAATGTTTATCTTGATATGGCATGTAGTTTAAATTAAAAATTAATAATCTGTGTTAAATTTTCTCCATAAAAGGTTTTTATTAGTGTAATATTCTATCCACTGATTCCCATAGAAACCATAAGGTGGGGTTTCACTGTACTAAGTACATCATATTTGATGTGCAGCCTGTCATGCAGAATACACAGGACTTAGCGAAGTTTATTGATTTTCAGACCCATTCAAACAAAATTTTCCCAATCATGGTTTGTTTCTTGCAGTAAATGTATAAAATATATGTGGCACTGTTTTCACTTGAAAGATTTAAACTTTATAGGCTCAGCTTGTAAAAGAGTCATGAAGACAATCTCTGTCATGTTGGTGAACCTCTCTATTATGTAACAACAGAAAATTGCATAAACAGTTTGAGGAATATCCTGTCCAATTAAATTAATTACTGTGTTCACTGTTCTATTTCATGTATTTTTATTAATTTAAATTACAGTGATTAATTTCATGTTTTATTAATATACTGTCAACCTCCAGTATAGTGCCACTGTTTGTTAGTGCAGTTTGTGGCAGAATATCAAAGGGGTGGTTTTAAAGTACTGTATGGGCCTAATAGGGAATTTATGTTCACCACCTTTCATGGGTGCTGTGGTGCTATATTGGGATTTGAGTGTACTGTAAATGTATTCTGTGTTACGAGCTCATGAAACAAATACGGTATTTAAGGATTTGCTTCCTGAGTTCAATAATTTTACTTGTTACATTTAATTTAATTTTCATACCATTCTGACATGAAGTGCTTTGTTTATTTACAGTTTGAAGTGCCAGATTAATTATGCCCAAGCTCAGCTAGAGAAGCTGAAGAAGACAAATGTTTTCAATGCAACTTTCCACATCTGGCATAGTGGTCATTTTGGTACTATTAATAATTTCCGTCTAGGGCGTTTGCCAAGTGCACCAGTGGATTGGAGTGAAATTAATGCGGCATGGGGTCAGACAGCTCTACTCCTCACTGCTCTCGCTCGCAAAATGAACCTGACCTTTCAGCGATTCCGTCTTGTACCTTATGGAAACCATTCATATATTGAGGTATAATGAAGTACAGTAGAGGCCCATGTACCCAAGCTAAATGAGATCACAGGACAGTTATATATCAGATATGCCAGATAATATGGATAAATACCAGCTCATTGTATAACTCCATTTATTATTAAATTATGAAAGATTCCTTGAAGAAATTAATAATTGGTATTTGTTTCACTGTAGCGTATGGCAAAATAATCTGTACAACTTCTAATACCTGATGTGTCTCTGTTTCCACTAAGCACATGGCCTTTTAATGGTTGTAAGGTTGTAGGACCTCTGTAGCCAAGACATAAGGAATTTTTCTACCAGCTGCCTGCATTCACATATCCCCCCCAGCTGCATATTCTAGTAGACGGTCACATCTGTTGGGTAAAGGCACTGAAATGACTTCTGTGGCATTAGTTTGTGGCTTTCCCCAGAAAAAAAGGAAGAAATATACAGGGTTGTGCATAAGTCCCTTGACACTAGGGGTCACATGTTTAACATCCAATGTCAGGGGACTTTGGTGCAACTCTTTATATTGACATCCAGCTGCTAAGGAAAGTGTGCAGTGTCAATAATGTATCAGCAAAAATCTTAAAAGAACAAAACACTTAACTTCCTAGGCCCACAGTGAATGGACTAGTTTATCATCAGTTTTGTCACTTAGAAATTAACCTAAATGGCTGATATCCTATATATCATATTTCATAATATTAAGTAACTGCAATGTGTCATGCTCTGTGAAGGTACCTGGAATTATAGTTGTCATTTTACCAGCTTTTCTGTTTATTATATAAACTCAAAAGAGTTCACATATGTTACTAGGTGTTAGCCGAAGACCGAGAATTGCCACTTTATGGCTCGGGTGGTTTCCGCTTTCTCTGGGACAGAAAATTTGATTCAGCCATGGTGGCATTCCTTGACTGTCTGCAGCAATTTAAAGAAGAAGTGGAAAAAGGTGATTCAGGATTCTGTCTCCCATACCGTATGGAAAAAGATAAAATTGAAGATTCTGCCACTGGAAATTCATACTCTATCAGGTAAGTAACATTTATTTTTCTCAGTGAGTAGTACTGAATGCAGTAATTAGAAAACTGACTTCTTTTATTTATTTATTAAATGCCATGCCTGCTGTGTAATTTAATGCAGTCTACATGAAGGTACATGCCAGCAAACTATAATTACTTTTTGTGAGATTTTGATCATTCGTCATGCTTTCATAAAACAGGGCTCAATTGGCACGTGTGCCACAGGTTACCATTGTTTAAAAAAAGTCTACTGTTTACATGAATTGTCCATAGAATAATATGGTACGGTAGACTTCTCGTAGTCTGGCATCACTGTGACTTAGGTAGTGTCAGACTAACACGAGCAAATTTAAAACCTTAACTTCTTTGTCATTGCGTGATTTCAGGCTTCTGCCATGGTGTAAATGAGATCTGCGTTTTTCTGGGATTTTATGGTCCTTTCTGGGGTCCACACTGTCCTTCCTGTAATGGCATTTTCATAATCCAATATCACTTTTCTTCTGAACCCTTGGCAGCCCGACTTACTATACTCCTCCTCTTCCTGGACCCAGGGATCTCCTCTCCCTCCTTTCTCTTCCTCCTGCCATTTCCAGTTGCACTCCTCAGCTATTAATCGTAGAGCACCTCCTCCCCCATTGGTGAAACAGCCCTCTCCCCTCTATACACTTGTCTCCTCTATCCCCATATGGCTCACCTGTGCACTATATACTTACCCCTCAATTCCCTCATTTCGTCCGCCTCCTTTTCTTCTCCTTTTTCTTTCATATTTCTCCCATTCCTTACAGCCTTCCTTTCTTGCACCTCTTCTCAGCCTCTTGTCCTGGCAGGGCTTCACAATCCAGCCTGTTTCCCCCAGAGTGACCTTGTTAGCTCTCCTGCCTCGACTCACTCCTCCCCTGGGTTGGGGAATTTTTTTTTATTTCCTCTCACACCCTCCCCCCCCTTTCCAAGCATATTTTAATTTTTTAATTTCTTCATATCTTCATCCTATGCCTCCTTTGATGACAGGGCCGCTTTCCCCTCAGCACTTGTTCACCCCAGCCCCACAGGGCTCACCTACCTCCTGTGTACGTTATTCCTCTATTGTCTCTTTTCCCCTCTTTTTCTCTTTCTCTCCTGTATACTTTTTCTTTACCATTCTTTATTGTTTTTCATTTTCCTGTTTATCCCTCCTTCCTGGATCTAGTGGTGGTTTCCTGTTCTAGGGCTGTTTTACCTCAAAGCACCTCTAGGCAACTCAACTTCCTTCCTCCCCTTCTTCCTCCTTCATGCTGTACTAACCCTATTATTGGCTAGCGCCATGTTTTCTAAGAACCATTCACTGTACACACCATTCTTTCTATAACTGCGTGCCTAACTGTTCTACTTGGACTGTCTGACCCTTGAAGATGGGACCAATAGGTTGTCCTGAAATTTGGTTAACAAACTACCAATCTATGCTGCATAAAATCCCAGATTAAAGCACATTTTCTTTGTCATATTCAGTGTTATGCACTTTTTTTTTTCACATCTGTACTACCATTAGCACCTTCATTTGACATTATTACAGTGGATGGGTACAAATATTCTGAATACAAATTTAAACCAGTTGACAAAATACAAGAACTTCCAACTATAAAGTGGAAAATGGCAGGCTGAGAAATCACATGAAATTGTGATGACCTGACTTAGTCCTGCTTGGTAATGTTTGATTTGGTTGATGCTGCCTCAACTCACTTTCTTGCTGAAGTGTGCGCAGTAACACATACTTGTTCTTAATGCTGGACTATGGGCTAAGCAGAATCATCAAATTCTAGATTGCTGCAGTCTATCTGCATTTCAAACTTTTGACTTTAGTAAACAAAGGGTTGTAATATAGCTTGGAATGAAAAATTAACTACGTTAAGAGGTTTAAAAAATCCACTGTTTAGGCTGGGGAATGTCACATGCTTCAAATCATACAGTATTTAAAATTAACTGATTTTGAATTGGTGAGGTTTTATGTTTTCTCTTTGTCCAGTTTTCCTTATGTTTACGACTGGACAGTAGGAGAAGTAATTTGAAAAATGTCAACTGTCAACTACAGATTTGAAAATTCATTGGCATATTATTTATAATGGCATAGAACATTCTGACTCATAGTTTCAATCCCCCAGTAGTGTTTCCTGGGCTTTTTCATGGTTTACTCACTACTACCACTTGAAATAAATTATGTAATGCAGAATTGATATAGAATAATATGCAAATAAAGTGAATGTCAGTTTTGTTACACAGTTATAAAAATCACAAGACATTTTTATGGTTAATAAGCCTAACTTGTTTGTTACTCATGAATATGGATCACTGGTAATAATTAAGAAGAGGATCAAAAAGTTACAGTAATAAAGGTTGTAGAATATGCCTATGCTATATTGTGTAGCAATCTCAACTTTTTGTTAAACATGTTACACAGCATATATATTTGGTGAGACTGTGGTTTCACAGTATCCCTCAGGAGCAACAATGTGTAATAGTGGGTGGAAAAGTTATCTACAGAAACCATAGCTAGATGTGGGGAATTATAAAATTCTCCCATTGACTGTGGTCTTTTACTAGGGTCTCACATTAGGTCACAACAGTTTCCTCCCCTCTGGCCCACAATTCATAATTCTCAGGAATGAACTTGGCATAGCTTACATAGCATGCTATAACTTTTAATTGCATACAGGATAATATTTTCCAATACTTACTATGTAAATACTGTACACAATGCCTATGAAGCCATCCTTGTGGTAGTTCTTCAGTTTGAACAAAAGCTGTTACTTCAACTTATGACTAAAGCTGAATCTAGATGAAATCCACAGACAGTGTGATACAGTGCTTTATTCAGAATATTCCATTATGCAACAGAATTGTGGGACTTAAAACTAATGAAATATGTAAACTATATTAATGAAGATCATTGATATTTGTATTTGACACGCCACAAAACTAATGTGTTCTTAGATGACCAAGCACTAGAACTCCTTAATTGATGAAAAGTACAGTGTAAACGAGAATGACAAGACCATGGAAGTTTTTCCTGTGTTGCTTATGCCTATACCTTTAACATTGCAATGCTGTCTTTAGCATTACAAATATTATCTCACCTTAATGGAAATTGTTAGTCAAGTTTGTCTAAGTGATTTTGTTACAGGATTCAGTTCAATTCAGAGGAGCAGTGGACGAAAGCTCTTAAATTTCTCCTGACAAACCTCAAGTGGGGACTTGCTTGGGTTAGCTCTCAATTCACCAAGGATGAAGCTGAATCATTACAGCACTGAACTGTATTTGCATTAGCAAGAACACTATTTTATTGAAGTTGAAAGACTGTGTAATTATTAAATTTTCAGTTTTATAAGTCATGCATTATTTCATTTGATATTGTATATAATGTATTAATATAAATATCAGTATCAATTATGTCAATTTATTCTTTTGATTAGAGGAACTTTGTACATGAAAGAAAGAGTATCACTTGAATGAGATTTGTTGGCTGTATGGAATTCCCTCTGTTGGAACACAGATGGGCAGATCCTTCAGAGCAAGTGATATCTTCATAATTGATAAACACCAACACATGCACCTCACATTCAACAGTATATTAGTCTAGAATGTTGATTTCAATGTTAAAATACATAAAAATACTTAAAAGTACTAAGACATGTTTTGATCTTAACAGATCATCATCAGGGAGTAGGTCTGTACCTCGTTAAAGTTACTGAATTATTTAAAAAAACTCTGAATTTAAAATCCTGACGATCAATCCCAGTGTTGTGGCAGCAATACATGTAGCAGATGTACGTGGTGACCCTTGTAGTGCAGTGTGTTGGACTGTGGTGCAGTCCAATGCACTGCACCACAAGGGTCACCACGTACACCTGCTACATGTATTGCTTCCACAACACCGGGATTGATCGTCAGGATTTTAAATTCAATGTTTTTTAAATAATTCAGTAACTTTAACGAGGTACAGACCTACTCCCTGATGATGATCTGTTAAGATCGAAACATGTCTTAGTACTTTTAAGTATTTTTATGTACTTTAACATTGAAATCAACATTCTAGACTAATATACTGTTGAATGTGAGGTGCATGTGTTGGTGTTTATAAATTATTGAATTGAAAAATGCACAGTGAAGCATTGAAATTTGATATCTTCATGTTCATTTATTATGACCCAGTGCTTTTTGTGTTCAAAATCTGTACAAGCCATTAAGTTATAGAGTAATACTGAGTCATAATAGTCCACAGTACAAAAACTGCTTCCTGATACTGCAACTCTGTGAACTCTGCTTGTCCACTACAGCTGTCAGATCCCAGGGTCTTTGCACCCATCCAAGAACAATGTTTATGTCACCAAGGTGGCCGTACGCGAGCAAGTCTTTGGTATTAATGGATGTAGCTGCCAATGTCCATGTAACACCAGATGTTGAGGGAATCAGAATTTGTTTTAAATTATGCATGTTTATCGACCAGCATTAACACACAGTATCACCAAGCTGTCAGATGGGTGTCTTTTTCTGACACTAAGCATTTCTAGACCCTTGAACACCACAGCCAAGGAAAATGTGGTTGTAACGTGTACGTGTAGTGTAACGGTTTTGGCACTTTAACTCAGTAACAGCCTCTTATATTTTCAGTTTGTGTGCCAACTTCTGCTGCTATCTAAACACTGTACAACAGGTAGCGATGTGAGCTGAAAGTCACAAAGGTGAACAAGTGTAAAATCTTGTCAATTAACCTGTATCATAATAAGGGACAGTGAATGTGGATTGTAGTATAATTGTTATATAGGTTGTGAATTAAGATTGTAGTGTTTGGATTGTAATATCACATAGTTTGATGACAAAATGACATGGTGTCATAACCCAGAAGACCAGTCATAATTTTCAGTGCCTTGGAAACCTCGCACCTCACGTAGGTGGTCAACTGTAATGGGTATGTATCCACAAGCAAATTCAAGTTTATTTATACAGTACTAAGATTTTAATTACCAGATACATGGACCGTGGTTCTTGTAATTTAAAGAATAAGCTTCATATTTAGGACATGTGTAAATGAGCCAAGATATTCATAAATTCGCACATACAAGCTTCGATGCTACAGAAATACAGTTAAGAGATCATAATCGATTAATAAAAAGTACATTCTTTGCAGCAGCAAAGTTCATAAAGTTCACCTTGGGATTGTTAAATTAGGTGACATCAATCAGTACCGTGATCCCTCTTCCAATACAAGCGTTGGGGGTATGATCACGGCATGCTGGACAAAACCCCATTGCACAGACTTCTTATGGGAAAAATACAGTTTCATGAATATGGACAGTTACGGACCCCTTTGCTTAAAATACTTATATTTTTGGGCATCCAACATTCACACAGTGCTTGAGCAGCAGATGCAGCCAGCTTCATGGGAGTTCAGTAACCACCTGTGTTTATCCGTTATATTTCTTCAGTGTTCAGCAAATTTTTCTCCATGTATTTAATTATTTGCAACCATAAATGGGCAAAGCCATGCTTGACTAAACTGCACTGGGTGAGAGGTTTCTGTAGAATGCATTTGATGCCATATTGGGTTGTTGACCAAAGAGTGCACATTCTTTTACTCAGCTAGCCCAAGACAAAGTTATGTATATTTGACAAATCTGTGATCTGTGTAATAACAGAAGTAAGAAACAATTTGAGGTGGATTCTTTTATCCTACACATTCATGCAAACAAAGTCACTCAGCACTACGTGTAGGCCACAATATGTCCTCTCCAATTCTCATTTGTTGTCATTCTGTCATTTCATCATCAGCAGCTGCTATAGAACTTAAGAAACTTAAAAATTAAAAAAATCACGGTGTGAATAACTGACATCCTACTACTTTTTACTCAAACACATAATTTTGTAAAGAAATGTTAAATTTTGAGACTAACTGGTAATGCCTACATTCCTTCAAAAGCTTCAGTGATTTTTAGTGTGGTCACCACGATATTTTCATGAGCAGTGCAACAGTAGCAAAGACCATACAAAGTTTTGATCCAATCTTTTATTTCTACTGAGTAATAACATATTTATTATACAACTTACATGCTTACCATTGGAAGGTCTATATTGTTTGCAATACCAACAAAAAAAGTCATTTAAAACAATATTACCACTGCAATTTTTTTAAATGTATTCATTAATGTTACTAAAAATATCTGCTTATGAACCACTCTTCTAGAGTTCAAACAACTTTACACCTGAAGCCAGGAATGAGGGAGAGTTAAAAAAAGTTTTGTGTAAATTGACCATGGTATTCAGGGCAAGAAGGAATAGATTGAGTGCAGGTCATATATACTCCTAACACTGAGAACTGGAAAAGCATTCTGACGCTTCGAGATACCAGTGCCTTACCCTACAAACTACTGGTAAAACACCCAACTTGTGGAATAAAAGACAGTGTCAGCTGTCAGAGCTATGCTAAAGAGTGAGAAACTTAATTACATGTCTCTAGAATCAATTAGGCTTTTCATTCTGAAGATATTACCGATACCGGAACTGAAATGAGAATGTGCAATGGAGAATGGTTTCCCAGTGTGAAGGCACCACAAAGTCCTTTGCTTCTCAAAATTTATTACACTGCACTTGGTAGAAATATTAGTGAAGAAAGCCTTGCTATGGGCCAGTGGTGTACATAAGGCCCCAACAGATGCTGCAGCTTAGTGGGAAGGAGGATGAGAGGAGCCCCCACACATACAAAATAATATGTATTGTGCGTTCCTTCAAGCTGCATTCTGTTTTTCTGGCAGAAGGCAGTATTCTCAGAGAGATGGGAGTAATTCAGCCAATAATTATAGCAGGCTCTCCAACCGAATATTTACTCCGCTGTTTACGGAAAGACACAATATGAACTGTATGCCTGGTTCATGGCTCTGAAACCATGCTAAATGTCATGGACTCATGCATACTACAAGTTAAAATGTGTCTCCTGCCAAATGGCCACACATGGTTTCCACCACAACATACACAGAAGGAAACACTACCACATACCCACTATGAACTATGTTTGTACCTTACATTACAGCACATGTGAAAACATATGAAACCCTGGCATGCAAGACAAGAGTTCCATCATTGATTGACACTCTTCATTTACAGATATACTTTTCTTACTCAGAACAGTCATACACAACATACCAAGCAGCAATTGAATAATACAACGGGGACGTGTCATCTCAAAAATGAAAGTTCGTCAAATTTCATGCTACCACACAAATTTAGCTGATGCTAGTACACCATCTAAGATTTTAGATCCTCATAGTGGTGACTATGAACTCTGCTGCCGTTTTTAGGATGTCACGTTGTATGCTGTGGTGGAGGACCCTGATGCCTCCATCTTCAAATTTCGACCATGAAGATGGACGCAGCACTTTCACCCGAAACGTTGCTACATATCTACCAGGATTACGACGTCACATTCCACGAACACGACACATTTTTTTTCTGCTTGATATCCAACGATGATGCATACTACCGCAAACCCTTACTCCAGTCGCCAAAAAGACACATGTATGTAGTTGGTAATTTCAGTTTCATGTTGGTGTACCTGACTGAAATTGTTTCTGAAAAAGGGAATTTTACATATATGTAGGGAATTTCTTCGTACCCCGAAACTCGTAACTAAAGAATACAACACCTTAGGCTCAAGTGATGCAATAGTAAATTCGTGTGGCGATAAGCTGGTGACATAACGGGGAGTTGACACGTCGATGATTGCTGTGCGGTGTAGACAGTACGAAACAATACAAATTAATTAATTAACAGCTAAGAATATGGCGAATGATATTGCTACGGTTGTGGAACATTTAGACTTAAATGATACGGAAGAAGATATTGTGGATCCATGGAATGTGGTTAGCAAGTCTCAAACTGGAGTAGATTATGATAAATTAATAAGTAAGTAGGAATACGTATAGAGAAAAAAGTACTGTTAAGACCCTTGTTTGTGTCTTCAAGATGACTGATTTCAAATTCTGTATCAATACAAAGAAAATAAGAGAGAAACGTAACATTTCTTGGTTTGCGTCGTGACAGACACGTGGAATGAAAGACTCATACTGAGTAAATAATACCATAAATGAGAAGTGCGTATTGTGCAGTTAGATTTATGTATTATTTCAGTAATGTAAAGACACTTAAAGTGATCTACTTTGCTAACTTCCATTCAGTAATGAAGTATGGAATTATATTCTGGGGCAATTCTCTAGATAGCAAAAAAGTCTGGCAGTTACAAGAGGGAGTTGTGAGGATAATGAAGGGACTAAATCCAGAATTTCATGCAAACTTTTATTCAAAGCGCCGGAATTAGTGACTCTACCTTCCTATTATTACTATTTTACGACATTTTTGATACTTAACTTAGAATATTTTACTTTTAACTTTTCAGTGCACAGTATCAATACATGAAAGAATGTGCACTTACATAGACCAATAGTGAATTTTGCACCAAAATCATAGGTGTGTGTATTATGTGAGCATAAAGATTTTTAATACAATACCAACATCCATTGCAGAATTAGTAAAGGATAAGAAGCAATTCATATTGGCTCTGAGAAGGTTTTTAGTTGTTGAATCCTTTTATTCAGTTACGAATATTTAAATTATCAACATGAGGTAAACAGTGATTATTGCTTTATAAGAAAGGCATTATGAATATTTTATACTTTTAGTTTATATGGTCTGCTTGTTGTGATATGGGACAAGTCACTGTTTTATATAATCATATGTTTTATAGCTTATGATTTATTCCATGTCCAAATGCCATACGGCAAACTGATGGATCAACATAATGTATATATGTATATGTATGTATGTATATGTGAGTTTGGAAAATGGGGAACCTCGAGAATAAACAAGAAGTTGCATAATTTCACACTATTTCATTTTTTGAAACTGTTATGAACTGTTATATTTAATAGAATTTAATTTTTGGATCTCTAAAATTAAAGTGGGGCTGTTTTTGAAACAAGGTTTTTTACAGAATTTACATTGGTGTGACAATGGAACTGGATTTCAATATTATTTCAGTTTGTAAAAATATGGTTATTGTCATGTTTAAAGAAGACATTAGTGGACTTGTGTGACACAAAAGAAAATCTGTGACAATTTTAGTGCAGGTCTGCCATGTAAAATGTTACCCACATCTGATTTGTGGTTCTTGTGATGAAATATTTTGAAAGATTAAGAAAACATAGGTACTAATCCTCCAGCAAACATCCTTCTTCTTATCTGTATATACCACAGATAGTTGTAAACAATTATTTCTACTTCTCTGATTTCAGAAAGGTTTGGTAGTTCAAAGATTGATGATGAGCTGTTGGATAGATTTGAGAAAGTGACAGGCCATCCTGTTCATCACCTGCTACGACGTGGAATATTTTTCTCACATCGAGACATGCATCAAATTTTATCCATGTATGAAGAGGGGAAACCATTCTATTTATACACAGGACGTGGGCCCTCATCTAGCTCAATGCATGTTGGACATCTTATTCCTTTCATTATAACGAAGTACGTTATCAATGTTTGGTAATTCAGTGTTACACTACCATTGACTGTGTCCTGTAAGTGTAAGATCTGTGTGAACACATAATTTCTTACAATTACTAAAATCAGACAGGTACTTAAGTTTATGATCATTTTTGTCTGAAATTTGAGTGGAAATATTTAAAACATGTAATTTTAATATTTTTCATGAGGATAGGATTAATGTATTCATACTTCGTTCAGATGGTTGCAGGATGTATTCGACGTTCCTCTCGTGATTCAATTAACCGATGATGAGAAGTTCCTGTGGAAGGATTTGAAAGTAGATGAAGCACGCCAACTGGCTTTTGAAAATTCCAAAGACATTATTGCTTGTGGATTTGATATTGAGAAGACATTTATCTTCTCTGATTTTGATTTTATTGGGTAAGTGAGGCATTCACTTGGCTGTATGTATTTGAAAAGGGTTTTATAAGTACCTATGTAGGGAGTAACCAGTGGATGGAATATCATGTGAGCCTGAAGGTGTAGTATGACTAATACCAAGGCTCACCACTGGGCACAATTTTGAACCAGTCTAACGGCCTCCTGTCCTCTCACAGTGTTCATGGAGGAATATTTAGTTACCATTTTATTTACTGTACATTGACCAAAAACAGAGAGTTTACTAACAAATCTTAATTTGTTTTCAGAATATGTCATTTTGATTTTTAAAGTTACTATGGTATCCTCATCTTGAGGCAAGTTTACATGTGTGTTGCATAATTTGCTCTCACTACATGTAGGTTAAACGGTTTCAACTGCCTCACAGAACATATTTCTTTCAGGCAGTGTCCAGACTTCTACCGGAACATGATTCAGATAAGCAAATGTGTCACTTTCAATCAGGTGAAAGGTATATTTGGATTTGGTGATAGTGATGTAATTGGAAAAATTAGCTTTCCGGCAGTACAGGCTGCACCTTCATTTTCAAGCTCATTTCCTTTAATCTTTGGGAAAGCAAATTTGCCCTGCCTCATTCCCTGTGCAATAGATCAGGTAAGTCTAAATCTGGGATGCATAATTAATGATAATAATTTTCAGACACTTGAGTCTTGGATTGAAGTAATACCATGGGTGTGCATACATTTACAGGTTTCAAGAGTGCATTTAGTTTGGTTGATGTTTTAAGTTTGCCATTGTTTGCCTTAATTATCATCAGGTGTGCACAAATTACAGTTGCCAGGTCACCCAGGCAATTAAATTTTGTGTATTGGCACCTAATGTTGGTAGATCCTCAGTATGGAACTTGTGCCATACCACCATTCTGGCACCTAGAATTTTCATTTGGCTCCTACATTTTTGGAAAATTTGTGCCATGCTGTATTCTGGTCTGGCTGAATAAATTTTCCAGGAAATTTAATATTGACTGTTCTTACTAAATTTCATAAACTGTAAGCATTGTAACTCCTAAGCTTATTCCAGAAATATTCATATTCTATTTGCACATCATCCTATTCAATATGTAGAGTGTTAGGTAGTGTAACATTTTCTGGTGTCATATTGTCGATTCATATTGACTGGTCTTTGAAACTTTTTCCCATAGGCTTGTGTAAGGTATAAAAATGTATTTTAGTTGTGTCTGTTGGAAAAGTAATTAGAATACAGCTGAACTCCACTTATCGAGATTAATTTGGATGGTGTGCCATCCGGATATGCAGAAAATCTGGATAATTGGATTTTTCTTTGAGAATCGGCTACGTTGGCAGTTTGAAGTTCAGCTGTTACTATTTACAGTATGTACCTGTGTCTAAACCTTTCAACCACGCCCGATTTGCAGTTCCAGAAGTCATAATGCTGTACTGTACTTGGTTGGATGAATGATAATTTCAAGTCAATTTAGTTTTATAGAATTCTTGACAAATTAACCTGACAGGCCAAGCCAGTCTGGATAATTAACGATCTGGAGAACCAGCGTCCAGATAAGCGGAGTTCTACTGTATTTTATTTCGCTGGTCTTCAGAAATTCACTGCTATATTTAGTCAGTATTGGAATAGTACAAGATTTGATCATTGTTTTAAATCTGAGAAACAATTGCAGTTTCAGAAAAATGGCTTTCCTTAACTCTGTTATTTGAAGTTGACTGGTCTTACAGGATCCATATTTCCGGATGACCCGGGATGTAGCTCCACGACTTGGCTATCATAAGCCAGCGCTTCTTCATTCTTCATTTTTCCCTGCACTACAGGGCGCACAGACCAAAATGTCTGCCAGTGATTCTAACACATCGATCTTCCTGACCGACACACCTAAGCAAATAAAGAACAAGGTACAAGTCACATGCAAGAGTAAAAGTAGTCACATTTTCGTTATTGATGTTAAACATTCACAGTCTTAAATTTTAATTTATAAATGTAATGTGCCATCCTTAAATAAAATTCTGATTTCTTTGCACAAATTGTAAAATTTTCATCATGATACTTGAGTTCTTTATTAACACATTTACAGCCAAAATTTCTGGAAATCGTATCATCAGTTCAGCTATATGCATTTTCTATTGGATAGGTTTTTATAGCTCAAGGCACCCACCTGCATGGCTTAGTGGATGTGGTTCCAACAGCTGTAGGCATTAGGAAGTGCTTTATATTTTAATAATAATTCATAATTTCCCTTTATTATTGTCTGCGGGCCATGTCAGATCAGCTGAGGCTTAAGTGTATGCTAAATATCACTCATACATTCACAATAGTAGTCATTCTTACACAACCTACATAAATTATCACTCTAAAAATGTCATGTATTTATTTGTAAGTTTTGATCCTCAAACACAAATATAAATCTTAACTCATAGTAATTATGTTATTATTCTAACGTTTACATGATGAATAAAATAAAAATGGTATAATCCTCAAAGATTGTACTACAATTCAACGTATTAGGACCATGCATTGATGATGTATTGTTAGTACTATTGATAGTAGGGAATTCAAAAGCACATGCATCACTCCAGTGACATTATGTCCTTGCAGATTTAGTGAAACTTGGCTGCTTAGTTTCATGTTATTATTAGAGGAAACCACAGAAATTATACTGGAAGTATAATTTTTTTTAATGAAACAAGGAAAGTAGAAGAAGATGGGGTAGCATAGTCATTACAGTTACTAAACTATGAGATGAGTGATGCAGGGTTAAAATCCTGGCATGGGCAGACATTTTTCTCTTATCCAGACTGTTCAGAACCAGCCTCGTATTTAATGGGTACTGGGTTACAGTGTTCAGGGCTGATGCTGACCGCTCGCCTCCTAATGCTGAGGTTAAGAATAAGTGGACCTATACCTCCACCCCCCCACTCCCATTATGTGCCATCATGTTATGTACAGGGATGACTTTACCATTACCTTTACAAGGAAGGTGTGCTAAAACATAAATGTGCATTGTCTACAGGTGAATAAGCATGCTTTCTCTGGAGGTCAGGCAACAGTAGAGGAGCATCGAGAAAAGGGAGGGAACTGTGCGGTGGATATCTCATATCAGTACCTTCGTTTTTTTCTTGAAGATGATGAAGAGCTAAAACAAATTGAAAAGGTCTGTTGCTTTGTTGTTGCATCAAGTCTGAATTCCTTTTACACATTGTGTTTTAAATTTCTCATTTATGTCAAGTATGAGAAGTGTTGCTTTTCAGTGTGGTATGACGTAAATTATGTCAGCAACCAAGAGTCATGTACCTGTCATTGTTATGTAGTTCCTGAGTAAAGATAAGATGATGCGTAAATAAATTCAGACTACTGTCTTGTTCTTTTAATTTTGCCAGTTGGTTTTCGTATGATGAAAGCTAGGTTAGTAATAAGGGTGCATTTTAAAAAGCAGTAATACAGTGTGACTGAAAACTAGGTGTGCTCACAGGTGTTTTTTTTTTTAATCCACACACTCCCTGATCTCTCTAATCCACATGTATTCACTTGGCACAAGTCACATCCAATTAGTCAGATTTTTCTTATGGCAGCCTGAACACAGGTAATGTATAAGGGGGTTACAGTTTTGTTGTGATTTATTAATATTATTGTTACATACAAGACATGTCATTAAGTAACTTTCCCTGGCCTCTAACTTTTGTATTAATCAAGCATTTTATTTTTTGGTCCAGGTGGATCTTGTAGTAGGCATAATATGCCACATGGCCTATATTATTTAGGGGATAAGTCCATGTGGAGTAGCAGTGGCATTGGAAACTGGCATGAAGAAGTTTGCTGTGTGTTTCATTTTGTATGGGCAAAACATGATTCGCCTATTGAAATACCACACAATTCAATAGAGATGTATATTGACAGCATAATGAGAGTTCATCATGACAGACCATGGCGCAAAGGGTTCAAGAATGGTCAAACAGATACCCATAAGATGATTGTGACAGTTGGCCCAAAATATCAGTTATGTGTTTGAAGGGAACTTGGGTGGGGTAACCGATCTTGGGAGAACAGGCGTACCACAATCCCAGATTTACTTTTTGCATTGGGGTTGTCAGTTGGAACTGTACACAATATTGTCCATGTAGAAATGTGATGCATGAGCCTGATGTCTACCACAGCCGTATTCTTGAATGCTAGCCAAGATGGGACAGATGTGTGAATATGGTCAGGGATTGTGCTAAAAAATAGTGATATATCAGTTGAATAAGTGAGCCACATTTTAAGTTGTAATGATGTGTCTGGCCTATGGAACCTCACTTGTTAAATACCCTTTGTATTTCAGAGGTGGGAGCACCGTGGAAAAATATTACATACCACAGAATTGTAGGATATTGGTTTGCATGTATCAGTGGGAAAACCGTTTTTGAAATTGGATCAGGATGGTTCCACTGTCCAGATTGTTTGGATGATGACTAAAGCTCAATAACATCGTCCTAGTCATTCAAGGTTTCACAGTAATATTTCTTTGTTTTACAGAATTATACAAGTGGGGAACTGCTTACAGGAGACCTAAAAAAAAAACTGATAGATGTACTTCAGCCTATAATTACTGGACACCAGGAACGCAGAGCAAAAGTTACGGATGATGTAGTGCAAGCTTTCATGACGCCTCGAAAATTGAAATACAACTATTGATGAATGGATAAGTGATTGTAATATCTTCTGTGAACACACCTGAATCGCTTGTAAGCAGTTAGGTATGTTAGCAGAGTTCTTATTCAAGAAAGTAAAATACAGTATGTTTCTCCCTTTTGTTTGGGAAGAATTTAAAGGATGAATATTTAAGTATGAGCTCTGAGTGTCTAGCTGTTGTGATGTGCTCATTTTTGCAGAACTGTAAATCTTGCTTACATTATCCTGTGTATTATATAGGAATTGGATGGGTTGATGTATATTTTGAACTGAACTTTGCACTTAAAGAACTATTTGTAAAACATGGTTCCACAAGAGCAGTGACAGATAAATTAAATTTTCCTAGAGATTGAGTTGTTCAGGAAATAGCTAACTCACTGGAGTGGAGTCATTCTTGAGAAGCAAATAGATTCTCAACTAGTCAGGAAATTCCCCACATTTTAGGAACATTAGGTTCATTACCATGTTCACAAGAACCCACTACTTATCCCTGTCCTGAGCCAGATCAGTCCAGTTCATGCCATCCCTCCCAACTGATTTCTTGAAGATTCACTTTAATATCATACTTCAATCTATACCTAATTCTTGCAAGTAGTCTCTTTGTTTATTGTTTCCCCACTTAACCCTTTTTGCATCTCTCCTGTCCCCCATATGTGCCACATGCCCAGCCCATCTCATTCTTCTTGATTTTATCACCTGAAGAGTGTTTGGCAAGGAGTACAAATGGTGAAGTTCCTCGATATGCAATTTTCCCCAGTCCACTCTCCCCTCTTATTCCCAAATATCTTCAGCACCATCGAACATGCCCACCCTGTGATCTTCCTTGAAAGTCATTCAGGAAATGGCAATATAAGACACTGCTGGCATGTTTTTATTGCTCTCTTGCATCTGCTGTGGTTGAGTGACTAGGTATGTAATGATACCATTTCAGCTACAGGGGTTATATTTCATAAAATGAACTGTGAAGTGTAAGGTTGCGGTTGGCTGTCTTTATTGCAACCCACTGCATTGTCAACTTGATCATTGTAATGTCTGCATTGACCTAATCCTTCAGCCTTGAAAATGGAAGCAGGATAATTCTCCTAAACTTCCGTGTCAGTCTACAAGACTGCATGGTGTCATGACTCAGAAGACCACCCTCTGAACAGTCTCACTCTGAAAACCTAAAAATTTCTGTGGTGTGTAACAATTGGGAAGGAGCCACCTTATTTCAATGTGCTGTTTTGACATTTGCCTGGAGAAACTGAATAAAACCATAGATTAGTTATAACTCCAAAGATCTGTAAATAAGGTTTTTCCCAAATAGAGATCTAAAGTGTTTTACTACACCACCCAGTTAATTAACTGAGATATTCTAGGAAATTTAAACTTACTGTTGAGAGGTTAGCATGGTTTTATATTCAGGAGATCCCATTTTCAAATCTAGACCCAGAGACTGGTTATTCTGACTGTTGGTTTCTGTATCACAACAAGTAAAGGCTGAGACAATACCCCAAATTAGGCCACCATATCATCTATATTCAGTTTATTTTGTACCTGTCATCAAATTATTGAGCACTATTGAAAGCATCAGTATATAAAACCAAGAATAAATAAATAAAGTTATGAGCATGTTATTGTTACTCTTACCACCACATTCAAAACAGTTCAAGATGTTTGAGAATATTAACTGCTCACATTTGTAACCTTTAATTCAAAGTAACCAATCTGAATCTTAGTCATTATATGAGCTATCGTGGTGTGCAGTTCTTAGTTTCTTTCAAACCCTGCAGGTGAATGGTGTTTACCTTCAAATTCACCCTCCATAATCATTTTACCTGACAAAGCACTATGTGTTAATTGCTAAAATGTTATGGGTACTCATCCATGGGGTATAAGGAGATAGAGGATTTTAAGTTTTTAGCTCTCTTCTGGTGTTCAATTCTGAAATGTTTCTGGCCCTTCTGCTTCACTCTTTAGATGCTGTTTTAGCATAGAGCTTCAAACACAGGTGTAATGTTGCTTCATGTTACGCTGATTTTATGCAAAGGATATTTTAATTTGTTTTTAATACCACCATGCACTGTGAGTAGACTGTGTAGCCATAACCAATGATCTTAATTTTTGTACTGCAAAAATCAGTGCTAGATTCTTGTTATTCCTCACCACCTTTACATTCAGTATTTATCAATATATAAGACAAGAATTTTGTTTATAATTGATATGAAAAATCACACACAAAGTTAAACATATTCTGTATAGGTAATTTCCTGAATTTTGAAGGTGTGAGTGGGGGGTTGGTTTATATTAGGGTAAGTATGGTATTTGAAGTTGTACAAAGCAGTGGTAAAATACTGCCCAGATATGCTAGTGAGAGGTGGTCATGGAGTAATGGAGACAAAGTAAGTTGCAGAAATGATAACATCTGGACCTTGGCTTGGGTGTATGTGGTTAAACAAAAGAGAAGTAATATTGAAATATATAGGAAAGTTTGAAATACAGTGGACCCTTAAAAGTCAAACACAATCCATTCCAAGAGGCAGTTCGACTTTCAGTTTGTTCGACTTTCTAATTAAATTTCCCCATAAGAAATAATGCAGATTGAATTAATCCGTTCAAGATCTCCAAAATTTACTCATTATAAAACATTTTTTTAATAAATATTGGTTGTATAAACATGATATAATAACACTAATATTATATGCATAAAATCATACATACATTAACTAACCAAAATAAAAATAAAAAGTCTAGTGGAGAGATATTACTGTTTGGAAGGTGAGACATATTCCATAAAAACTAGCCTTATCTTCTCCTGTGATGTAGGTCCTTTTTGGCTTCCCCCTCCAGAAGAGGCCTGTCTCGTCACAATTGAATACTTGTTCGGGAATAAATCCCTCTCTATCCACAAAGTCTTTAAACTTCTCCACAAATTTTTCAGCAGCATCTTTATTTAAACTGGCAGCTTCTCCATGCCTAAGCACACTGTGAATCCCTGTTCTCTTTTTAAAATTGCCAAACCACCCTTTACTAGCCTTAAATTCTTCAGCACTAGAACCTGGGTTATCTTGCGTAATGTCACTATACAAAAGTCTAGCCTTCTCATAAATAATAGCCTCAGACACATTATCACCAGCCAACTGTTTTTCATTAATCCAAACCATTAAAAGTTTTTCCACTTCTTCCACAGCTGGCAGTCTTTTACTAGTAAGAGATTTTACTCCTTTTTGCTACATCAGCTGCTTTAATGGCTTCCCTGTTCTTCAGTATGGTTGATATTGTCAGCTTAACCATACTGTATTGAACGGCCAGGTCCAATACACGTGTACCCTTTTCCCACTTGGTGATAAGTTCTTTTTTCAATTCTACCATAGTCATTATGGTCTTCCTCTTAGGCTTTTCAACATTAGTAACTTTCTTTGGTGCCATTAAAAATGGGTATTTCTAAAAATAAAATGAAAATACAGTAAATCAAATAAATTACCAAAATAGACAACACAGACGCTCACTTTTTAAACCGAAATTATGGGAGAACTGGACGCACTGATGCGCCAACCGACCAGCAGCACTCAACTAACCGTGTTCTTATTTGTTGACTCGTGGTATGAGCCACACAATGCTGTGCAATGCCGTGCTCATGATTCGACTTTTGAATTTTTATTTGAGTTTCAAACCAAATTTTTCTCGAACTTTTTGTTCAAGTTTCAAGTTGTTGGTGAATCAAACCATTTGACTTTTGAGGGTCCACTGTATATATGTATGTGGGTGTTCCAATATATAAAATGCTTGGTTTATGGATGTTGTCTTATCCAGTGTCTGATAGATGGCATTAACATTGGTTTATGAGTGAAGTCACACCCATATTAAGCTTGAGGATTAAGTTGCAACAATATGATTATTGATATGATGGGCCTTACATGATATTTATGTACCAACCTCAACTGATGTCACTTACCTCACAGACCAGTTGTTAATGCCATCAATCACATGCTAAAAGCTAACCAAGCATTGCTTTCATCTTTCAGACTACTTCCATTTGGTGGTTATAATTTACAGACTCAGATTTTTATTTATTTTCCATAGAAACTAAACAGGCCCAGCTCTGTAGTAGCCAAGGAAAACCTGAATATGATGCCATGCACAAACCAAGCTCCACCATGACCATGACTCTTTGACCACTGGAATGAGAGTTGTCATGTAACTTAGCAGTGCTGTACTGTGACCATGGAAACTGGCATGTAACTGAGGCAGTCACACTTGAGGGGGAATGTTGGGGTGAAAACAAGTGAACCCAGAGTTGACATGACTTGCAAACCAAGCTCTGTCAAAACTGGGGAGACATAGTCCCAATTCAAATCTGGGTTGTGACATCACAGACTGGCTGTATAATAATGTTGGAAACCTTGGAACCTCCAGTTGTGCCATCAGTCACGAAGGAGGGTTTATCATGAACATAGCAAACCAGTTGTGACCCATTTACTCAGTCACACCAATGGTAGTTGTTTTATTACTCATCCTTAATGTGAGAAAACATTTCTCTTGGGTGTTTCTGAATTCTTTTTCACAGTATCATTTCAGTAATTAAGCTTTATTGAAATGCTGAAAAGTGAAAATGAGAGTGGGATAACAAGGTGTCTTTTGGAAAAGCAGTTACAACTGAGGTATCTTAAATAAATTTTAGGTGACATTTTAAGTTACTTTTAACAGATTAGCTCAGTCGGTATAGCGACTTGCTATGGGCTGGTTGGTCTGGGGATCGAATCCTGGTGGGGACAGGATTTTCTGCAACCATCCAGACCAGCCCTGGGGCCCACCCAGCCTCCTATACATTGTGTACCACGTCTTTCCCGGGGTAAAGCGGCCAGGGCATAGATAGCATTGACCACCCACCCCCATCTAGCGCCGAGGTTAAAGAAAGAGTAGAACTGTACATCTGCTCCCCTTCTGGGCCTTCATGGCCTGTTCTAGGGTGAACTTTACCTTTTCCTTTATTTTTTAATATATGATTAACAGTTGGTGTTTTGGATAATAAACAGGGTTGCAGGTGTTATATGAAAATATATTTTAAATACACTTTAGGTGAAATTTAATTTATTCGTAATATGCAATTGATGATCATCGTTTTATACTGATAATACATTGGGTTACATTTTTTTAATCTATTTAATTTGGTTGTTAAACTTGAGTATCATAATAAGTCTGAAATTCCTACATTATCTTATCTACAAAGGTATTAAAATATTTTAAAGTTAATAATAATAATATGTCCTTGTGTTATGATGGAGAAAGTCTCAACTGGAATAAACTTAATCCCTAAAATGGTGCTGATGGTTGTGTTGACAACGACAGCGGCCATAAATCCTGGTGATAGTGGAGAAGGGCTTTTCTGGAGTTAACTTAATCCTCTAAGTAAACTTCAGATGAGAAGTTATGATCTGT
>Ga0209629_10000418_pt1 | contig 22983 bp, 18 predicted proteins | sample TergutCu122P5_FD_187286 | JGI IMG/M metagenome (GOLD analysis project Ga0209629, IMG submission 187286) | Cubitermes ugandensis P5 segment gut microbial communities from Kakamega Forest, Kenya - Cu122 P5 (SPAdes) (version 2) | ecosystem: Host-associated > Arthropoda: Insects > Digestive system...
GTTTCACATCGGGCTACCCATATCTAATCCGTTCCGGATTGGGATTGCGCTACATTTACCGATGAGCCGAAAAATATTTACATATTTGACCTGAGTAGTTACTAATATTTATTTTCAGTAAATTTTTTATCGAATAAGAAGACGTTTTATTAATAATTAATTCCAAAAATTTTTATACTTTTGCAGATGCACTCAGAAAAAAATAACATTAATTAAAATAGTAATCATGAAAAAGTTTCCGGACGATAACTTTTTACTGCAAACACCGACAGCAGAATTATTCTATTATCAACATGCGGCAAAACAGCCGATTATTGATTTTCATTGTCACTTAATGCCTTCAATGGTTGCCAACGATTATCAATTTCGTTCATTAACCGAAATTTGGTTGGGAGGCGACCATTACAAGTGGCGCGCCATGCGTGCAAACGGTATTGACGAAAAGTATTGCACCGGAAAAGAAACTTCCGATTGGGAAAAGTTTGAAAAATGGGCGGAAACGGTTCCTTATACCATGCGCAATCCACTCTATCACTGGACACACCTGGAACTGAAAACCGCTTTCGGGATAGAAAAATTGTTATCGCCCCGCACTGCACGGGAAATATATGAAGAATGTTCCTCCAAATTGCAGACTTCGGAATATTCGGCTCGCAATTTGATGCGAAAATACAAGGTGGAAGTTGTTTGCACAACCGATGATCCGGTTGATTCGCTCGAACATCATATTAAAACACGAAACGACGGTTTTGAAATCAAAATGCTGCCCACTTGGCGTCCGGACAAAGCAATGGCAGTGGAAAATCCGGCGACTTTTAGATCGTATATGGAAACATTGTCGGAAGTTTCCGGGGTTTCAATTTCTACTTTCGATGATTTGATCTGTGCACTCCGAAAACGGCAAGATTTCTTTGAGGAGCAAGGTTGCAGACTGTCCGACCACGGGATGGAAGAATTCTACACCGAAGACTATACGGAAGGAGAAATCAGAACTATATTTAATAAGGTATATGGCGGGGAAGAATTAGCCTATTGGGAAATTTTGCAATTTAAATCAGCCCTGTCGGTGATTTTCGCTGAAATGGATTGGGAAAAAGGATGGACGCAACAATTTCACTACGGAGCTATACGGAACAATAATACCCGTTTTTTCAATCTTGTCGGCCCCGATACCGGATTCGATTCCATGGGTACTTTCTTGACAGCAAAAGCGATGGCAAAATTTTTAGATACGCTCGATAAACAAAACAAGTTGGCTAAAACGATTATTTACAACATGAATTCGGCAGATAACGAAATGGTTGCAACCATGATCGGGAATTTTCAGGATGGAAGCGTTGCAGGAAAAATCCAATTCGGTTCAGGCTGGTGGTTCCTCGACCAGAAAGATGGTATCGAAAAGCAATTGAATACTTTGTCGGTGATGGGATTGCTGAGTCGTTTCGTCGGAATGGTAACCGATTCGCGTAGTTTTCTTTCATATCCTCGGCATGAATATTTCCGCAGGGTACTCTGCAATTTAATCGGCAATGATGTGGAAAACGGATACTTGCCGGGAGATGAATTGAATTTCTTGGGGCAAATGGTAGAGAATATCAGTTATTATAATGCAAAAAAATTCTTTGGGTTTTAATATTAACAAATACCTTACCGCATATTCGGCTTTATTGAAGTCACCGGATATTCTATTCTGCTGAAAAATTCGTATATATATCCGTGATTATCCTTGGAAAGACTCGCATGGCTACCCTGTATTTCAACATACTCTACCGGCATGTTCAGCTTTTGCGATTCGGCAAAAAACCAACGTGAGTTTTCAACAGGCGATACAGGGTCTTCTGTTCCGTGTTGAATATATATCGGTACTTTTCCCATTTGAGATAACAGATCAATAGGAATTCCATCGGCCCCTCCCGATAAGGTGATGGGAGCCGAAACAGCGCAAGCGGCATATCGGGTTGGTGTTGCGGCAAGTTGTAGCAATGCTCTTCGTCCACCCTCGCAATCGCCTGTTATAAATATCTTTCGGTTATCAATCATACATTCTAAATTCAACCGATCGATTATGCATCCAATCTCTTTTTCCAATTTTTTCGATGTATAATTTTTCCCTCCGGCGTAAATCCAAGCTATAGCAAACCCGTATTGATCTGCAAGCGAATTATCCGCTTCTATCTGATCAAGATTGCTTGTATACCAATCTTCGATCATCAAGTTTCCCTGCAAAGCATAAGGAACGACTATGACTAACGGAACCTTTTCCGACCGTTTTCGTCCGATATGAAAAATAAAAATCCCCGATTCATTATCCTTATCTTTATAAGTCATCAGTTGCGTCAAAGCATTTCTTTGTAACATCCTAAACAAGGAATATCCCCAAAATACTCTGTTTCTGTTGAGATAGCGAGTTTCACTCGGTGATCGGGAATCTCCGGGCTTATCATTGAGAAACTCTATTCTTTTCATTGCCTCCTTTAAGTCGTCGGAATACAAACTGTCGTTCTTTATTCCGATGACACTGGCTTTCACTTTCTTTACAAATTTGCGGTAATCGCCCCTATAAATCATCTCTTCGATCTTTTTGCCGTTGACGGTCAGAACGACTTTATAAAACCCGTCTTCTAATTTCTTAAAGCCGGAAACGACAAAAGGATGATTATTCGTATTTTGATTATCAAAAGAACCGGCGGCAACGGTTTGGTTTTTATCATTCGTAACTTCAATTTTACCGCTTGAATAAGGACCGGAATATACTTCAAAAGAGCCGGTAATGATCGGATTAACAACAAAGTCCCCTATATAATTTATTTGAAAAGCTCTCTCTGCTTCCTTACGAGGCGCCAAATCACAAATCAAATCCCATGAACGCTCGTTTGTGCCTCGATTGATTTTTACAAAAATAATATTCTCTCCCTCCTTTAACGATACATTTACAAATCGATCCCCCGCTTTATTCATATTGTATTTCCCTTTTACCTCGATTTTTTTAGTGTCGTTGAGCCAAACAGCATAGCTGTAAGATCCGTCCGTGATTAACGTTACATCTTGCGCTTTAGCGGAATTAATCCGAGTTGCCAAATAAAAATTACTTTTATTTTTACCGGTTCCGCGTATATAATTGAAAAACTTTATCTGCGATACGGGAGAATTTATCAAAAACATATTCACGCCTTTCCTTTGCAACTTTTCAACGGTTGCCGAATCAATTAACCCTTCTTTAACCCCGAATCGCTTTAAATCTTCTTTAAAAAAAGACTTTTGTGGATCCGTTAAAAAACGGTTAAACTCGAACGGGCCTATTGCTAACCAATTCTTTATCTCAACAATACTGTCCAATTCGGCCGAAATGGTTAACGAAGGCAGACCGGGAAAAGCAACCTTCTCATCGTCTTGTTTTATGTTACTGCTACAGCAAGAAAGCGCCGTAGCCAAAAAAATTCCCGATATGAATTTAAATACACTTCTCATTCGTTTTTTTTATTATCGTTTTAAAACAATATAAGCAAGCGACAAAAGCTATACCTCCCGTGTAGAGGCACCAGCCGAAAACGATCCATCCCAATAAACCCATTCCGAATAAATTGAACAGGGCTATAACAATAGCGGCCAAATTAAATCCGAAAATAATTACAGGACCGAAGACTCCTTGAAAAGATACAGATTCCCATTTCCCTTTAGGCGTTACCTTGAAACGGATATTTTTATTGAAAACAAATGCAGGAAATGCCATCAGATAGATAAACGACCTGATGACCGAATAAACCTCATCCATGACAAGCTTACTGCGCCCTCCTGTTATCAGTTCGAGTATCAAGCGACTAAGTCCGAAGTAAAGAAGCATCCCGATAATGACGGGTGAATAGGGGTAAACCGGAACAACACCGAATAAAAAGTAAAAGGCCGGAAAGAGATAATATACGGCTTTAATGCTTCCCTCAAAAAAATGGCTGCAGGATGAAAAATAAAAAAGCCGCTGCATTAGATTCAATCCTTTTTGAAACAAAGGATTGTGCGAACGCAGTATTTGAAATGCGCCCTTTGCCCAGCGTAACCGTTGTACGAAATAATCGGATATATCAGCCGGTGCAAGCCCGAAAGCGAGCGGTTCATCAATATAAACGCTTTTCCACCCCTTAGCATGCAAGTATATATTTGTCAAAACATCTTCGGTAACGCAATCCGTTGGGAAACCTCCGATGGACTCGATTGCCTTGCGGCGCAAAAGCGCATTGGTACCGATCCAATAGGCTGCATTCCAATTGTTTCTCGCCGGCAGAACCAAGTGCATAAACGCATCTTGATCGGAATAAATTTTGTTACCGCATAAACGCCGGTGCTGAAAGCTGTCGGTGTTGTAATAGTATTGAGGCGTTTGAACGACCGCTGTCTTTTCATCCACGAAATAACCACCAAGCCGGTTAATAAACTCCTTTTCGGGACGGAAATCCGCATCGAAAACGGCGATCAACTCTCCTTCCGTATATCGCATGGCGTTGTTCAAATTACCCGCTTTTGCACCCGTGTTTTTTTCTCTTGCAATATAGCCTACGCCCATTTTCTCGGCCAACAATTTCATTTCAATTCTATTACCGTCGTCCAGCAACCAAGTTTTATGTGGATAATCCATAGCTGTGCAGTGCCGCAGGGTCGATTCGAGCAATTCGCCGGTTTCATTATAAGTAGGTATAAATACATCGACCGTAAACACCTCGTTGCTTTTTTTAAGTTTCGCACAATAAGGTCTCCGCCAAAGAGAAATAACAAACAAGACCGCTGAAAGACACATGATCAAATCGACAAAGAGAAAGATGACCGATGCAACCATTTGGTCGTCATTCAAAGTATAGGAACATCGCCAAACGACATATAATATGGTCATCGACAGGTAGGCGATTATTGCGGACCGGTGAATAATAATTCTCATTTTGTGTTTTTTGTGCATTGCATACTTGTGCAAAAAGACTTAATTAGTTTTCCGTAATGAGATAAAATTAAACGCTAAAATTATTTTTCGGTTGCTCGTCTGTATTTCAATAAATAAATATCATCAGGACAGTTAAAATACAGCGACTGAACGACCGCATCGGCATAGAATGCAGCGACTTCCTCATTATAATAACCTTTGTACTGCTTTATCAAACTCAAAGCCTTTTCAAACGGCTTACTTGCGGCAAAGTTGACAATTATATAAGGCGTCCATAAATCATTTGCTCTTGCATAATTTTCCGCTTCATCTGATGTAAACCTTACCATTATTGCATAAACGTGTTGAGGATACAGTTTTCCACTGTCATAACCCGTTATCCAAGTTTGCATTATTTTCAACCCGCGTTTGTCTAATTGTTTTGCAAATTCAGAAAACGTCATACCTACATAACTGATAGAATCCCGCTTAGCCTGTTTGACTAATGCAGCAATATTGTCGTAAACGACTTTGTATTCTTTCACGTTTTCTATCTGAACTTTTTTATTTTCTTTCACTTTTTCTGCTTGTTGGGCAAGACATATTTGTGCTAACAGACTCAAAATGATTGTCAGATTTATTAAATGTTTCATATTCTTTCTCAAATTAAAAATTTTCCGTAATGAAATAAACTTAATATCAGTTTCTTATTCTATCTCATGCATCCAACCTATTTGAACAAATTTTAGTTTTTTCCCTGTATCTGTGAGGGTAAACCAGATTTGACTTTTCAATGCCAGTTCCAGATTACGAAAAGTGGATACCGGAATTGTACCGACCGGAGTGCTGTAATAAAAACTGAAATCTACTTCAATCACTTTTCCGGTAGAGGTGTCAATGGTCATAGATACATCTAAATTTTTCCCTTTTACCCGCTGTTTTTCTGCGGCAGAAAAAGCGCTGTTTACAAGGGAAAAACATTTTTGTCTTGTCCAGTTATCGGGAGCAATCAGCGGAAGCAATTTATCCAAATTTGGTAAAGGGCTTCCGTCTTTATTTTCATAATGAGCGTATGTATATTGATTTGCTTTATTGTAAAGCGTTACCAATCCATAATTCGGCTTATCGCATTGATAGGTGTAACCGCTTTCGTCGAACGTTTTTGTCTCATTGTAGTAATACGTTTGCGCTTTGGCTCCAATATATGAAAAACCTGCTTAAAAAAGTAATAATAATATTTGTTTTGTTTTCATTTTATCCTTTACCTTTTACCATTTCCCTTAAAAATTTCCCGTAATGAGATCAAATAAACGCTAAAATTATTGTTCGCTCGGTTGTCTGTGAGGTAGTAAATAGATATCATCCGAATAGTCAAAATACAGTGACTTTATAACCGCATCGGCATAGAATGCAGCGACTTCCTCATTATAATAACCTTTGTACTGCTTTATCAAACTCAAAGCCTTTTCAAACGGTTTACTTTCAGTAAAGCGTACAATTATAAAAGGTTCCAGCAATAGTTTAGATCCGGATTCAACATTTTTCTCTTCCTTTTTCATAAACCATACTGTTATTGCATAAACATATTGAGGGTTCACTTTTTTGCAATCACAATCCGCTATCGAAACTTGCGTTATTTTCAGTCCGCGCTTGTCCAAAAGTTTTTCAAACTTAGAAAACGATTTGCCGACATAATTGCTCGAATCCTGCTTAGCCTGCTTGACTAATGCAGCGATGCTGTCGTGAGGAACTTTATATTCTTCAATCGTTTTAATTTTTTTTTGAGCATGACAACCATGTGCCAACAGGCTCAAAATGATTATTAAATTTATTAAATATTTCATATTTTTAATTTATTATAAGTTATTATTATGCTTAACTACTGGCAGGTAGTGATGTTGTATGTGCCATTCACTTGCTGTGTAATTATTATATTGAAGGGATCGTTATCTACTTTCCGGGTAAGCGTTACGCCCATGTTGAAATAATTCATGATATATGACAGTGCTAACGCTTCCCGTATGTATTGATACGTTCCTGCCTGATAATTGTAATTTCCGGCATTATAAGCATTCATTGCACCATCATACGCTTTGTAGAGGGCGCTATTTGGCGCAAATGCATCCAAACTACCCCATCATATTGGCGCTTTGGGGATAATTAGTCAGGAAAGCGGCTACAGCCCCTCTATCATAAACGTTTATTGCGTATGTTTCGGGAGTGCCGTTTGGGCCTGTGCCATATACATACATGGAATTTAATGAAGGATTGCTCGCCAATGATACAAGAAACCCGTATAAATCACCGGGAGAAGGAACTCCTATTCCATATTGACCATGAGAGTGTCCGTACGTAACAAGAGGAATTCCGTAAGGAAGATCGGGAATTGTGGTATGACCATTTATCCCACAATCTTTAGCAGAGGTTACGTAATATGTTCCATCCGGATTTCGCCCGACAGATGTTGCCCATTCATTACCACTGTTTTTTGCCTTATCTTTCAAAACGTCGTCCATACCTGTTTTGATTTTTGAATCGGCAATCGTACTGTTATTGTTTGCATTTCCTGATGATCCGCTGATACATGGGTTATTCGAGGTTCCTCCGTTATAACCTGTGCCACCGCCGTTGCCACCGCCGCCACCGCCACCGTTATATTGTCCGGTTCCTGTTCCATCGTCATCACATACATCTACGGTAATAACTAAAAAATGGATCACACAATGGGTTCCTGTCTGGAGATAAGTATCCACCCCGTTCACTTCGGTTCCGATGTATAGATCCGTGCAAACTGATACATATACAAAATAATCCATGGGATAACAACTCGTCGATCGTAGTTCAAAGTCCGCCGAATCAGCATCTAAAGAAGAAATGGAAGCTACGATTTTCCCTTTTTCATAAACCCACCCGTTTGCAAAAGTGCCGTCTAAGTTGTGATACAAAATGGTTCCGCCGAAGTGCTTGTCGCGATACAAATAGGAAGACTCCAAGAAAGGGTTGAATTTACTTTTTTCCAACCATTCCACATTCGGAGTCATGGTCATCAGGAATCCTACGGTCTCGCCTGTTTTTCTGTCTGTCCGGAAAACAAGATGGGTGTAGCTTTGCTTGTAGTAAGGATTTTGCGTTTCTTCAAACTTTTTTTCGCAATCTTTGTCCAAATACAGGATTCTTCCGTACGACATTAAATTCGTTTCGACCATTTCGTACCTGTCATTTTTCATCGTGTAAGCATCTTTCCATTCCGGCGCCATCTTGATTGTTTCTTTTCCTTTGGAAGCGCGTAAGAGCGTTTCTTCGGGCTTGTTAGCGGCATACCAGGCTTTCGCCCGGTCAATCGCCTGCGCTTCTTCTTTTTCCGATTCCAAATGCGGCTCCAAGAATTCTTTTTCGCAAGCGTAACCGAAAATAAACAACAGCAATACAAATATAGCTGCTATTTTTGAAAGATTGTTCTTTTCTTTAAAAAATTTTCTCATCTGATGTAATTTTTTTGTTAATAAATTTGTTATTTATCTCATTACGGAAAACATTAACTAATTATGAATTATCGGGGTGGGGGGTGAAAATTCAGGATGTCGCGGGCTTCTTGTCTCATTGTATTTATTTCGGGATTATCGATTTTGTTTTTTTTCGCAAGCAACTGTTCGGCTTGTTCACGCGCTTTATCGTATTCTTTGTTTTTGAAATACAACTTCATGCTCAGGTAGGCCGGAGCAAATCGCGAAGGAACGGTTCGTCTTGCCCGGTTCCAACTATCAAGCGCTTTTTCGGGAAATCCCGTTGCGTCGTAGCTATTCCCCAATTCGATATACGAGGTGGAAAGCGGCAAGCGCTTCACGGCTTTTTCCAATACGACGGTTGCTTCCGAGTAATATTCGCCAAAACTCAGCGTTTTACCGTAAGTAGTCAGAAATACGGGATTGTTGTTTAAAGTATGGTAAAGAATTTTTAAAATGGAAAGAGATTTTTCCCTGTCGGAGGCAAAGTCGGCCAAAGCCGCGTTCCATTTCCGGCAAGACTTGGCGTAATCCCAAGCGTTAAGAGCAACCGGCAAAGCGATCGAGAAAAACAAGAGGATGATTAAAATCCTTAAATACCTTATTATCCTTGACTGCAACTTAAAAACCGGATTCCGGTTTTTGGCAATGCCGGCAATGGAAAATACAAATAAAACTGAAAAAGGAAATTTGTCGAAAGGATAGGAAAACAAACCGAAAATCAAAATAAACAAAATGGCAGCTTGCAATATATATTGGTTTTCGGTTTCCGAAATTTCTTTTTCGAACAAGAAATACAAAAGTAAAGTAAACAATACTAATCCGATAATTCCCTGTTCGATAAGTATTTTCAGAAATTCGTCAAACGGCGTTTCCGTATCGTCGGCTAAATACGCCCAAGGTGAATCGGGATGTTTTTGAAAATAACAGGCTTGGTAATTTAAATATTCCGCGCGGAATCCTCCGATGCCGTTTCCGAACACGGGAGCCGCTTTAGCCATATTCAAGGAAACCTTTGCGATCAGCAAACGCCCGTCGGCGGAATCTTTTTTCATACGATACAACCGGTTTGAAAAAAAGATTATTGTTACAAGAAGACATGAGGCAAAAAGATAGCCCGCTATTTTGGATTGCTTCGTCGCTAACGCTCCTCGCAAAGACGGAAGAATAAACCGATATAACAAAAAGAAGAACGCAATTAATGCAGCTACCCAAGAGGCTCTTGAACCGGAGGCATAGACTTGCAGAAACAACACGACGCCGAAAAAAAGGAATACAATCGATTTTATGAATCGGTTACGTGAATCCGAAAAGAGAAACAAACCGAAGCTAACGATAAAACCCAAAGCTGCAAATCCGCCGAACAATCCGGTGTTTTGGAAAATCCCGCCAATGTGCGAAAGGTTGTGCCAAGGCATCGTAAACCGATTGATCCCGTTAAGCATTTGAACAATGACGGCTATCGGCAACAAAAAAAGTAATCCTCGTAAATATTTTTCGGAAAGATTTCTGAAATACAAATAAATACAAACAATGGAAAATGCTTGATAAAAAATCTCCTTTTCTAAAGGATATTTGAAACGGAAAAGCAGGTAAATACTGTAAATCAACAAAATCAAATCGATTTTTGTCAATTGAAAAACATCAGTTTGGTAAACTTTAGGTAAAATAAACAACAGCAAAGCGCCGGAGAAAAAGACGGAAATAACAATCGATTCCGTTTGATTGTAGAATACAAACGGCTCCCAAAAGCGAAAAGGAAGCAAGAGATATAGAAAAAAAACATAACCGGGAATCGAATAGACCCAATCCCTGTCAATAATTTCCGAAAAGACTTTATTATTCATCGTTCGATTACCTGTGATATTATTTTTGTCAATCCGCTCCCATAAAGGACAAGTTGTCTGATTTATTAGAAGAATCAAAGCGTACGACAAAGATAATTGTCATAAATGACAAATGCAAGATAAAAATAGGAAAATATTTTCAGAGGGTTTTGAAACGACTATTATCGCATCGCTTATTATCTTAACACAGTCCTCATATCTAATATTCTGATTGCAGGTTGTTCTCCCATTTCTTCCCACGCCATTGCTATTTTTGACTTTCTGACAATCCCTTGCTTATTGTTAACAAATTTTCATTGTTAATTTTAACGATCCTGTTTTTAGAGCTGAGTTAATTCTATAATGTCGTCATTGCGAGCCTTTAGGCGAAGCAATCCAGCATGTTGAATATCAATGGATTGCTTCGGGCTTCGCCCTCGCAATGACGGTATAATAAAATTAACTTAACGACTACCTTAATTCTTTAAAAACTTTTAATCTTCTTTCCAATTCCTCCAATTGATGTTCTTTGATAAAGGAGGTGCAAGCCCTTAAGCCTTCTTGTTTGCTACCTGTGATTGAAAGAGTTATAGCGGTAATGCCGAATGGGATTAATGCTTTCATCAATTCGCCGCCGGTCATTCCGGGATAGCGAATCGTGAAATAGAAACCGTCGGCAATTTCTTCTCCCAAATCATTATCATAAACTATTTCAAAACCATACTTCAAGAAAACTTGTTTCATTCGTTGGGCTCTCCGTCCGTATTCTTTCACTTCTTCCAAAAAAGCGTATTTCCCGTCGCTTGCCTCTCGAAACATGGCAGCTAAAGCATATTGCGCCGAATGACCGGTACCTGCCGATATGGCATATAAAATCCGGTGAATAAATACGCTTCCAAAAGTTCCTCCTCCGTATCGCAATGTTAATCCGGGCATCGTTTGATGATATAATGAATCTGAAATAGCGACAATTGCAATGCGCTGACCGGCGTAACTGAATATCTTCGAACCTGAGATCAATAAAATGAATTGATCCGTATATCTTCCAACGGTTGCTTGAAAGGGCCTTTCAAACGGTTTTCCGAGTTCTTTGCGAAAGTCCATGGCAAAATAAGCCAAATCTTCAATAACCAAGGTATCGTATTTATCAGCTAACTCCCCGATAATTCGAAGTTCTTCTTCCTGAAGACAAAACCAAGCCGGATTATTGGGATTTGAATAGATTATACAAGAAATAACGCCGGTAGCGAGGTGTTTCTCTAATTCGTCTTTTAATTTTTCGCCTCGAAAATCATAGACATCAAATGAAACGTATTTATATCCAAGTACGGTCGCTTGCTGTTTTTGTACCGGAAAACCGGGATCGATGAATAATATGGTATTTTTGTTCAGGTTGCATTGATTGGCAATGACAAAAGATGCAAAACTACCTTCCATGGAGCCAACCACCGGAACACAACATTCGGGATCAATGTTTAAATCAATAAAAGCTTTAATAAAGCGAGAAGCTTCTTTTTTCAATTCGGGTATTCCGTCGATTGGGGGATAAATCGAAGCGACTCCGGAGTTCAAAGCATCGATTTCTGCTTGAACGCCTACCGGGGATGCAGGTAAACCCGGAACACCCATTTCCATCCGGATAAATTCCAAGCCGGTTTGCCGTTCAATACGATCTGATATAGCTACCACTTCACGGATGGTGGCATTTTCTAAATTTTTGATATGCAAAGATTCAGCAGCCTTTTCGATTATTTTTTCTTCGATGGGAAAAACCATTTATTATTTATTTATAACGTTGAGCGGTATCCCAAGCTTCTCCCAATCGGGTGAACCAGTTTTTTTTCTTTTTCGGTTTATTATTATCGGAAATATAATCGTCAATGTCACGAAAATCAATGCCTCCGGATAGAATGGTCTTATATATGATACCCCAATCCGGTAATCCTCCGATATTTTTATCATCAATAAACACATCTGCTGTTAACTTGCGGGGTTCCGTTCCGGGTTCTTCTTCCGGATAATTTTTATTGGCTGCATAAAATGTAACACCGTTTCTTGCACAATATTTTACGGCTTCTTCCAAAAGATCGCCTTCTCTGACTGTCCATAGTATGAGTGTATGATTTTCTTCTTGTTGCAGCTTTTTTAAAACATCAAAAGCAAATGGAATGGGTTTCCCTATCTTTGGATAAGCATGTTCAACAATTGTACCATCAAAATCAACTGCAATTATCATATCTGTTTATTTTTAAATGAATCAGAAAAAATGGTTCGATTTATAATAGAGCGTCCCAAGGTGATTTCATCAGCATATTCGATTTCATCGCCGAATGAAACTCCACGGGCAATAAGACTGATTTTTACATTTAAACCGGCTAATTTCCGGTATATATAATAATTAGTCGTATCTCCTTCCATCGTTGTACTCAATGCTAATATGATTTCTTCCACCGTATCGCTTTGAGCGCGTCGAATTAAATCCGAAATTTGTAAATCGTTAGGGCCAATTCCTTCCATTGGAGAAATGATCCCTCCTAAGACGTGATATAATCCATGAAACTGTCCGGTATTTTCTATAGCCATCACTTCTTTTATATTTTCTACCACACAAATTAAAGTTGTATCCCGACCGGGATCATTGCATATACCACAAATATCTTCGTCACAGATGTTGTGGCAAACACGGCAGTAATTGACTTCATTTCTCAAATTGACAATCGCACTTCCTAACAAAGCAATTTCTTCCGGAGTTCTTTTCAGTGAGTGGAGCGCTAAACGTAATGCTGTTTTTTCCCCTATTCCGGGTAATTTAGCAAATTCTTTAACAGCATTTTCCAACAAAACGGAAGAGTATCTTTGTATCATTTTACATAATCACTCCAATTTACGTTGCGCATATCCCCTGTTTTATTAAACATATCGTGAAAAGCAAGGGCAGCCGCCATATTTTGAGGAGTATGTCCCTTTTGACCTAACTTAAGATATTCTTGTAATAGATCTTTGTATTGCGGATCGACGCAATTTTCAATAATCGCTTCAGCGCGTTGGATCGGCGACTTTCCTCGAAAATCAGCAACTCCATGTTCCGTAATTAAAATATTGACTGAATGTTCGCTTTGATCTACATGCGATACCATAGGGACAATCGCACCGATTTTTCCGCCTTTCGCTATTGACGGGGTAGTAAAAATAGAAAGATAAGCGCTTCGACAGAAATCGGCGGAACCTCCGATGCCGTTCATCATTTTCGATCCAAGCACATGCGTGGAATTAACATTCCCGAAAATATCGACTTCCAAAGCCGTATTGATTGATATAAGTCCTAACCGACGGGCTATTTCCGGAGAATTGGAAATTTCTTGCGGACGAAGCACCATTTTTTTCTTGAAGTTGGGAAGATCACGATAGATTTCTTCCAAAGCGGGCGTACTGACTGTCAAAGAACATCCGCTGGCAAAAAGGATAGTCCCTTCTTGCATCAATTTTACGACCGAATCTTGAATTACTTCGGTATATACCTCAAACGAAGGAATACCTTCATCTGCCCCCATTGCGCCCAATACAGCATTAGCCACATTACCAACGCCCGATTGTATCGGTGGAAAGTGAGCAATTCGCCCGATTTTTATTTCGTGAGACAAAAATTCGGCTACGTTCCTGCCGATTTGCTCGGTTACCTCATCTATTGGCGTGAAAGCGCCTACTTCATTTTCTAAATTTGTTTCCACTACACCTATCACCTTGTTAGGGTCAACTTGAACGTATGGAACTCCTATCCGATCACTTGGTTTGTAAATCGGAATTTCACGACGGAATGGAGGATCAGCACATTCATAAATGTCATGAATTCCTGCTAATTCTTTTGGATGATACCGGTTTAATTCAATAATAATACGATCCGCCATACGAGCAACTGTTGGCGCTATTCCCACAGCTGATGTCAGATACACTTTACCATCATCGGTAATATCGCAAGCTTCCAAAATTGCCCAATCCGGTTTTTTCAGAAATCCGTAACGAAGATATTGTTGCATTTCTGAGAGGTGCAAGTCGAAATAATGAGCATCCCGATTATTTACTTCGGCTCTCATATCACTACTCGACTGATAAGGGGTACGAAATTTAACTGCATGTGCCCGAGCTAAAGCGCCATCGATTGCATCTCCGGTTGAAGCGCCTGTGTACATTCCGATTTTCAATGGAAACCCTTTAGCATGTTCTTCTTCTGCTCTCTTTGCTAACGCTAAAGTTACCGCTTTGGGACATCCGGCTGCAGTAAAGCCGCTGAATCCGACAACATCCTCGTTTTTAATCAGATAAGCTGCTTCTTCCGCTGTAATTTTCTTAAAACTCATAAAATTTTTTTGTTTAGAATATTAATACTCTTTTTTGTTAATAATTTCTGCATAAATAATTGCTTGCCTTACATCATCTTCGTTGTCGAAAGAAAAAAGCAAATTCGTATTTTCTTCTTCAATTTCAACAGATTCACCAGCCGGAGAAAAAGAAGGCAGAATTTCCTTTGTATTAGTAATTTCCGGATTTTTGATCGTTTGCTTTTTCTTTATATCGTCAATAAACACTTGATTCAAGTCACGCCCGGGCCGCTGAAATACCTTTTTGTTAATAGTTTCTTCCAAAGTTGTTCCGGGAAGAGTGGTTTCCCGGGTAACTTTTTCCGCTTTCTTCTTTTTCCCTGCAATTGATATAACAAGAGAAATCAAAATAACTATAATAGGTATGTACTCTGATAACTTATCCATAAAATATGATTAATTTTGCAGTCAAAAGTACAAAGAAAAAATGGAATTAAAGCAAAATCTCTTTAAAAATATTATGAGTGACTTCACAGCCACTCATAACCCATTTAACCAAAACCTTAACTATGAAAAAATTTTACGTTTTTCACCGACAAAGATAAGCACATCTTTTATTATTACCAAACATTTTACAAAAAAATGTATCTTTTTTCATGTTAAATAATGTTAAATGTTTTTTATGGCTAAAAACTTATGTCAATAGAAAAAGAAAATATTTCTTAATCAATGAATAACAAGCAAATTAAAAAAATCTACATCGAAACCTACGGATGTCAAATGAACGTAGCTGATAGTGAAATAGTAGCTTCCATTATGCAAATGGCCGGATTCGAACCGAACACTTCAATCCCGGAAGCGGATGCAATATTTATTAATACCTGTTCTGTTCGAGACAATGCAGAACAAAAAGTCATTTCTCGGTTAGAATATTTTCAATCATTGAAGAAAAAAAATAAATCACTGATTATCGGTGTATTGGGATGTATGGCGGAAAGGGTTCGGGAAGAATTAATTCATAAGCACGGGGTGGATATAGTCGTTGGACCCGATTCATATTTAGATTTACCTCATCTGATAGGAGCTGTTGAACAAGGTGAGAAAGCAATCAATGTTCAATTATCAGATACTGAAACATATAAAGAAATAATTCCTTTGAAATTATCCGGAATAAAAATCTCCGGATTTGTTTCTATCATGCGAGGATGCGATAATTTTTGCAGTTATTGCGTTGTACCCTATACCCGTGGAAGAGAAAGAAGTCGAGAAACTGAAAGCATTTTAAATGAAATCCGTGTATTAAAAGAACAAGGATATAGAGAAGTAACTTTGCTGGGACAAAACGTAAATTCATATCGCCGGGATCGGAAAGATGAACAGAATGGGGTGGATTTTTCTCGTTTATTGGAATTGGTTGCCTTGGAAGCTCCGGAAATGCGTATCCGGTTTACAACTTCTCACCCGAAAGATATGAGCGATACAACATTAAATATCATCGCTCAATACCCGAATATTTGTAAACACATTCATTTACCGGTTCAATCGGGAAGTTCTAAAATTCTAAAAGCAATGAATCGTAATTATACGCGAGAAGATTATTTGGAACGGATAGCTGCCATACGACGTATTCTTCCGGATGCAGCGCTTTCGACTGATTTGTTTTGCGGTTTTTCGTCAGAAACAGAAGAAGATCACCAAGAAACACTGTCATTAATGCGTGAAGTAGGTTTCGATTCAGCGTTTATGTTTAAGTATTCGGAACGACCCGGAACATACGCCGCAAAGCATTTGCCGGATAATGTTCCGGAGACTGAAAAAATCAGACGTTTGGAAGAAATCATTGCACTCCAATTGGAATTATCGCTGATGCGTAATAAAGAAGAAGTTGGAAAGATCAGAGATGTATTAGTAGAAGGTTTCTCCAAACGTTCACGTGAGCAATTATTTGGAAGAACATCGCAAAACAAGGTCGTAATATTTGACAAAAGGAATTATCGAATCGGCGATAAGGTTAATATAAAAATCACTCAAGCCACAGCAGCCACTTTGTTTGGAGAAACAATGCATTAACCATTCATATTAATAATATTTATGACTAAATTGTACTGCTTTTCCGGAATTTTACTATTTTTGCATTAAAAAAATCAGTGATACTTGAAACGCCAACACTCAATACAGAACAAATCGACTCGATACTTTTTCAAAACGAACCGATTGTTTTAGATAAAGCGATTGTAGATCAGGTTCAAGCAAGTTACCTTTTTCTCCAAAAATTTTCGGAAGAAAAAGTAATTTACGGGATTAACACCGGATTTGGACCAATGGCTCGATACCGCATTAATAATGAATCCCGAATACAACTGCAATACAATTTAATACGCAGTCATTGCACAGGAACCGGCGCATTATTGCCCGGCCTTTATGTCAAATCCATCATGTTGGCGCGTTTAAATACCTTTTTAGGAGGTTATTCGGGTATTCATCCCGATGTTGTTTGCACCTTGGCAGAATGGATAAACCAAAAAATATATCCTTTGGTATTCGAACATGGAAGCGTCGGAGCCAGCGGCGATTTAGTTCAATTGGCTCATATCGCATTGGGGCTGATCGGTGAAGGAGAAGTTATCTATCAAGAAGAGCGACAGCCGACCCGACAGGTGTTAGAGCGTTTGGGTTTACATCCGATTCAATTATATATTCGTGAAGGATTAGCTTTGACAAACGGAACCTCTGCGATGACCGGAATCGGCCGGATTAATTTAGTATATGCAAAAAAATTAATCAATTGGGCGATCATCGCATCCTGTTTGATAAACGAGATAAGCGCCTCTTTTGATGATTATTTTTCTGAAGAATTAAATCGCACGAAGTTGCATCCTGGACAACAAGCGATTGCTTCAAAAATGAGAACTTTCTTGTGCGGAAGTAAACGGATACGAAATAGAGCGGATTATTTTTACCAATTGCAACCAACCACAGATGTTTTTTTTCAAGACAACGTTCAGGAATGTTATTCTATTCGTTGTGTACCTCAGATTTTAGGTCCTATTGAAGATGAGATCAATCATACGGAAACTGTATTAACCCGTGAAATCAATTCAGTAAGTGATAATCCTATTGTCGATCGCATTGCCGGAAATGTTTTTCATGGCGGGAATTTCCATGGAGATTATGTAGCTTTTCAAATGGACAAATTGAAAATAGCCATTACAAAGCTCACCATTTTAGCGGAACGACAGATGAATTACCTTTTTCACGACCGATTAAATACCATCTTGCCTCCGTTTGTTAACTTAGGAATTAAAGGGTTAAATTACGGTTTACAAGCAGCTCAGTTTACCGCAGTCTCAACCACAGCTGAATCCCAAACATTGTCTAATCCGATGTATATACATAATATACCTAATAATAACGATAATCAGGATGTGGTCAGTATGGGAACCAATGCGGCTCTTATCACGAAGACAGTGATAGAAAATGCTTTCCAAGTATTAAGCATTCATTTCATGGCGATTGTACAAGCAATCGATTATCTTCAAATCGTTGAACAACTCTCTCCCAAAGGGAAAGAAATTTATTCCGGTATTCGTTCGTTTTTTCCGGTATTTGTAGAAGATACTCCTAAATATAATGATATTGAAAAAATGAACCGATATTTAAAAGAAATGGATTGCTTCGCTCCGCTCGCAATGACTATCAATGATTAATATAAATTAGCAACTTAAAACGATGAAGAAATTTGCATTAGTGACCGGTGGTTCTCGCGGAATCGGGCGAGCAGTCTCCATTCGATTAGCCTCAATGGGATATTTTGTATTGATCAACTATAAAAATCATACGGAAGAAGCAGAAAAAACTCTGAACACAATTATGGAAATGGGAGGTGAAGGCCAATTGATTCAATTCAATGTCGATCATTTAGAGGAAATAAATAAAGCTTTAAACACATGGATTGAACAACATCCCGAGTCCTATATCGAAGTGTTGGTAAACAATGCCGGAATCCGTAAAGACAATCTGTTTTTTTGGATGACCGATGATGAATGGAATCAGGTGATTAACACCAATCTAAACGGATCTTTTTATGTTACCCGTTTCTTAATCAGATACATGTTGAAAAAAAAATACGGCCGAATAATCAATATTGTTTCTCTTTCCGGATTAACCGGCCGACCGGGACAAGTCAATTATACAACTGCAAAGGCCGGCATTATCGGATTAACGAAAGCATTGGCTTTAGAAGCTGCAAAAAAGAACGTAACCGTTAATGCAATTGCTCCCGGTTTTATCGATACTGATATGACAAAAGAATTAAACCAAGAAGATTTGAAAAAACTGATTCCTATGGGCCGATTCGGAAAACCGGAAGAAGTTGCCGAATTAACCGGATTTCTCGCTTCCGATAAAGCATCCTATATTACCGGACAAGTTATTACAATCAGCGGCGGACTTTAAACTTTCCTTCTCTTGTTATTTTGTCGCTTCAATCATTGCTCTGAAATAACCAATGGACTCACCGATTCCGGTAAATGGATCGTCCATGTTCTTTTCATATTCCAAGCTGACCATACCGGAGTATCCAACTGCTCTCAACATGTATATAAATGCAGGAATATCAATTAAACCTTTACCGACTTCCACTGAACGCCCGGCTTTTGTTGAACCTGTTACATTTTTCAAATGAATGTCAAAGATGCGTGAGGAATATTTTTTCAAATCTGCAATCGGATCTTTACCATTTCTATAATTATGACCGATATCCAAACACATCCCAATTCTCGGGTCTAAATCTTTTGTATTATTCAAAACCTGTTCAGCATCTTGATAAGTCTCTTGATCCGGTCCGTGCAAATGTATTGCAAAATTGAAACCATATTCTTTTACTTTCTTTTCTACGTATGGAAGCAGTTCAACATTTGGAACACCGACAATTAACCTTACACCAACTTTTTTAGCGTATGCAAAAGCTTGGTTAACTTCCGCCTCACTTTTCATATATATCGGCCCTACCGCATACCCGGTAACGCCTTTCGCTGCTAATTTATCTTTGAAATCTGTAATTTGTTTGTCCGTACTGTTTAGCGGCAAATGAAAATCCTTGATGCAGAGGTAATGTAAATCCAATTTTTGCATCTGATCCAAAGTTTTATCTATGTCAAATTTCAAAAAAGAATAACCGGCCATTCCAAGCTTGAATTTTTCGCCGGTTTCCGAAGGCAACAAAGTGCCTTTTATTTCTTTGATTTTGATATTCTTAAAAAAAACTTCATCGCCATGATCCTGCAAAAGTATATGGCCTTCGGATGAATTACCGAAATTGGGCCAACCGGTATATTTGCTATAAGCTACTAAAGCATTGAACACTTGTGTATTACGAACATATTCGATAATTTTTATATCGTTCAAATAATGTTGAACACGGTTACCGTTTACAATAATCATTGCTGTATTAAACCCTTGTTCATCAAAACGATAGTTCGGATCTGATCGATCCGGAGGAATCAAATCATAAAGGGAACCTAACACCCGATTTCCTTTTACACCCAACTTTGCATCCGGATGGTTTTTATCGTCAAGTATTTGAAACTCACATCCTATTGCAGATCCTTCCCCTTTGTTCAAATCAGGATCAACAAAATACTTAATTCCGCTATTAGCTCCTTTTGTAATCTTGAAATCAACTTTCAGTATAAAATTTTTGTATTTTTTTACCGTAATAATATCGCCTCCATTTGCCGATTCGGCGCCATTACCCGGATCTACGCGCAATATGCCGTTTTGAATTTCCCATCCTTTGGTTGGAAAAACGGCAATCTTAGCGCCCCGCCAACCGTCGGTCGTCTTACCGTCCCACAACAATTCCCATCCTTCTTCTTTCTCTTTAGAAGTCAATGTGTTATCTTGACTCCAAACTGTTTGCATCGAAATTACGAGGCAAAACAAACATAAAAATCCTAAAAAATATTTCTTCATATTATCTTCTATACTTTTAATTCATAATTCATAATTGACTCCGTCGATTCTTCGAATTCTTAATTTACAATTCATAATTTATAAAACTCCTCCCATCCTTTTCGTGGTGGAATTTGCGTCAACATCGCATTTGCAAAAGCGTTGTTGGTAATCTGCTTGGTATTTCTATCAAAAAGAATTTTCGTATTTAAACGCTGAGCAATCACTCCAAGTGAGAACATTTCACTCATTGGTCCAAATATTTCAAAAGGCGATCGGGTCTTTTCTTTTCCTTGGCATGCCAAAAGAAAATTGGCGAAATGGTTGGATGGACTTTTCGGAATTGGTGGAAGTTTAGATTCCATGGCTTTTGCTTTTTCTTCCGGAATAATCGAAAGGGTACTACCATGGGAACCGCCCTTGAAAATTAAATCCTTACTGTATATAATTTTACCCGGATTTAATTTAGAAGGTTGCCATTGTGTTGCACCCGGCATCGGAGGAATATTAGGATCAAGCTCCATGGTTCCATATCCTTCCGGAACGGTAGGAATATTATCTGCGCCTTCGTACCAAGTAATATCAAGCGGAGGCATTTTCCCGCGTTTCGGGAAACGGAACAACACTGTACTAGCTCTTGGGAAAATATAATCGTTAAGACCTTCAACTTTTAAAGGCGTCACTTCGTAGGGTAAACCTAAATCCAAGAATTCGTGTATCGTGTCTATAATATGTGCTGCCCAGTCACCTAATACCCCCATTCCAAAATCATACCAACTGCGCCAATTTCCCGGATGGTATTTTTCGTTATAACCATGATGCATTGCCGTTGTCAGCCAAAGATCCCAATCCATGGTAGGAGGCACCGGCTGTGCATCGGGATAACGACTCATCTTAGAATCCCAAGAATACCATCGTCGATCTGAATTCATGTGAGCGGTTACTTTCGTAACATCTTTTATTATTCCCGCATCTCTCCATGCCTTGAATTGGAAATAATTACCTTCGGAATGTCCTTGATTTCCCACTTGGGTAACGACATTTTTACGTTTTTTAGCTGCTTCAATCATTAATTCGGCTTCATAAAACGTACGAGCCATAGGTTTTTCTACATAAACATGCTTTCCCATAGATAGCGCCAGCATAGCTACAGGAAAATGAGAAAAATCGGGAATGGCAATCGAAACTGCTTCGATTTCACTTCCCATCTTATCGAACATTTCCCTAAAATCTCTGAATTGTTTTGCTTTTGGAAATTTGTTTAACATTGCTTGCGTATGTGGTGCATCCAAATCCACATCACATAATGCTACAATATTAGCAAAGCCTGTTTTATCAAATTCATTGATAATTTCTGCTCCTCTGTTTCCGATTCCTACGCAGGCAAGATTAACTTTATCATTAGCACCTGCAATTCGTGATGCAGAGGATGCCGTCATTGATGTTAATTTACTCACACTACCCAAGGTTAGACCTGCTGAAACTAACCCGGTTGTTTTTAAAAAAGTTCTTCGTGTAATCATAGCTCATTTTCAGTTTAAAATAAACATACAAAAGTAAGATATTGTTTTTTATTATTATAATAATGTATTCCTTTTTTTAAAATAAATTTCTATTGTTTATTTTTTCGTTTTCATGTGAACAATCGTTTTTGCCGATTAAAGTAGTAATTAACGTTTAACATTAAAAAAAAACCGGAGCACAGTTTTTTATTTATGACTGTACTTCGGTTTTTTGTAAGATTTGGCGGCTACCTACTCTCCCGCTAGCTGCAGTACCATCGGCGCCATCGGGCTTAACTTCTCTGTTCGGGAAGGGAAGAGGTGGAACCCCGACGCAATAACCGCCTGAATTTCTTTAATAATTGAATAATTGAATAACTGAATAATTGATTTTGTTTGATCTGTTATTCAGTTATTCAGTTATTCGGTTATTCAATTACTGATAAAGAACAAGAACTTTCGAGATAATTTCCCTTCGGAACAAGCGTTCGGGAAATTAGTACCGCTCGGCTGTGACGTTACCGCCTTTACACCTGCGGCCTATCCACGTCGTCGTCTGCGACGTCCCTGATACGGATATCTAATCTTGAGGAAGGCTTCGCACTTAGATGCTTTCAGCGCTTATCCTTTCCGAACGCAGCTACCCGGCCGTGCCGCTGGCGCGACAACCGGTTGACCGGAGGTTCGTCCGACACGGTCCTCTCGTACTAGTGTCGGCTCCCCGCAAATATCCTACGCCCGCAACAGATAGAGACCGAACTGTCTCACGACGTTCTGAACCCAGCTCGCGTGCCACTTTAATGGGCGAACAGCCCAACCCTTGGAACCTTCTCCGGCCCCGGGATGTGACGAGCCGACATCGAGGTGCCAAACCATTCCGTCGATATGAGCTCTTGGGAATGATCAGCCTGTTATCCCCGGAGTACCTTTTATCCTTTGAGCGACGGCCCTTCCATGCGGAACCGCCGGATCACTATGCTC
>Ga0209629_10000419_pt1 | contig 22960 bp, 13 predicted proteins | sample TergutCu122P5_FD_187286 | JGI IMG/M metagenome (GOLD analysis project Ga0209629, IMG submission 187286) | Cubitermes ugandensis P5 segment gut microbial communities from Kakamega Forest, Kenya - Cu122 P5 (SPAdes) (version 2) | ecosystem: Host-associated > Arthropoda: Insects > Digestive system...
GCTCCAGGGGCGGGAAAAGCCGCCTGGGCGTTGAGGCCTGCGACCATGATTTCAGCGGCGGGAAAGTGATCCCTTTCGGGATTATGGACGTCAAGGAAAAGACAACAAAAGTATGTTTGACAAGCACAAAGGCGACGGCGGACTTCATGGCCGGCATGCTGGAGGAATACTGGATCGACCGGGGGCACGCCGGATCCGGGAGGTCGCTGCTGCTGAACGCCGACAACGGGCCGGAGAACAGCAGCCGCCGCACGCAGTTCATAAAGCGCATGGTGGAGTTCAGCGCGAAATTCAACGCAGAGGTGACGCTGGCGTATTACCCCCCATACCATAGCAAATACAACCCCGTCGAACACGTTTGGGGCACCCTTGAGCAGCACTGGGGCGGGTCGCTGCTGGACTGCGTGGAAACAATCGAAAATTTTATCGAGACCACCACATACGCCAAGGAGCACCTGGAGGCGGAAACCATTGGCGAAGCCTATTATTTGGGCGCCAAGGTCACAAGCAGGAAAATGAGGGTATACGAGAAAGCGCTAAGCAGGATGGCCGGCATTAGGGACTGGTTTGTGCGGATCTCCCCCCAAAAAGCCTTAGAAGCTGTTAAGCTGGCAGACAGCCTTCCTTGACATAGCCCGTTTTGGGGAGGGGGGAGCTATACGCATGCGATCTTTGTTTGTGACTTATTTTGTTGTATTGTAAATTATTATTATTAAGTTTTCTTTATTTTAATGTTTGCTAGTTGCTTTGGAAACTGGTCTATTATTTTTTTCCATCTCCCTAAGGCTATGTATAGCCAGCCTGCGCTGAGCAATCATCTCCAAAAGCCGATATAAAAGCAGCGACGCCAATTCCAGTTTTTCCTGTTCAACCTTACGCTTCGCGTTTGTGAAAATGGAAAATAACAAATGTGCGATGTATAAAGGTTTATCCCGTAAAATAGCGAAAACACTCCCGCTTTCCAAAAGTTCCTTCTGATGTTCCGCCAGGATTTTTAAGATATCCCGCTGACGCCCAATTAGTTCAAAATGCTCGCAAAGGGCTGTTTTAGGCGCAATCCGCACATATGATTCTGTGTCGTTATAAAGTGTGCTCATGCACTCGTTAGCTTTAGCAAACTCTAAATTATCCCAATAATTATAAGCACTGGCTAAATTGTAGAGCTGTTCGTAATTCGACTTGTATGCGCCTTTAATTTTTAAAATACCGGTTAAAATCATCAGCGCGTTGTTGTAGTTGCAGTACCGCATTTGTGACAAAGCCTTTTCGTATTCCATAGAACCCAAAATTTCATAAGGATTAGCTATACGCTCCATATGCTCGGCACCGACGACGGGACGGCGTTCGCTCGAATCGTATTCTTTGTTGCCGACATAAACCAGTTCTGCGTCGATCATTGCACCAGCCATGGCGGCCGCTGCCGCCATGGCCTTTGTGCCTCCGGTGAAATCGACGAGAATGTTCTTCGGTCTGTTCCAAGCCTCGTACTGTTTTATCACAGCCTGATATAAATCTATAACATTAGACTTGTCGACCTCCGCAATTGTCAGTCTGGCGTAAGGCAGATTGAGGCATGCAATTATCTTGTCTACTTTACTCTTTGTTCCGTCGGTATGTAATAGCAGGATTTTTTTCGGCTTTATATAATTTATGGATAATACGAGGGGTTCCAGGGTGCTACCAACCGTTAAAATCATATACTCGCAGCCGATAAGACCTTTGAAACTATGCCCGGGCTTGGCTTTAAAACTACGTGCTAAAGACGGGAAAATATTGGCTATATAGAAATCGTCCCTCAGGCTATCTTCCTCTTCGGTTTTTTTAGGCATAGCCGCCCATTGCCTAGCATATTCATCGAAGCTCATGGAGATACTCCTTTCCAGTATGCAGCGATTTACTGTTCTTCGTCATAGTCGGTGGTTATTGCTATAGTATTAGCTCCGTCGTCGCCTGTGAGATACAATTGTAGGGCATACAGCAGTACCGGCGTATTCCTCAGGCTGTCTGGCCTGGTAACCCCGTCCAGCTTAATATAAGGACGTAATAGTATATTGGGATTATTCGCAAAAAACTCAATAGCCCGTTCGATTGCGTTACTATAACGGTTATTGAGTTCCTTCCCCGGGTTTAGGCTTTTCTTAAGTGGCACGTCTCCAAAACCCCGCAAGCGGAACAATGCCATCATCAACTCATACAATCTGGTTAAGTCGGACAGCGTTTGATTTCCATAAGACTTACATTTTGCCCGCTCATCCGCCAGATCTTTTTTCATTTTGCCGATGTCTTTTGCTTCCAGTTCATCCGCTAGATCCTCCATAACCTTTTTTAGCCGATCTACGCTGATGAAAGATAAGAAACCCTCATAACGCCATACCGCTAATGAAAGGATGATCAGCCTGGAGCCTGTACCCGCGTATGTAAAGACATTATCTAAGATCTGTTTTTGCCACTGTGTTTCAACGGTGCCCAGCATATATGCGACGGCACTGCGGTTATAGAAATTTTTCATAGCCTTTTTCTCCAGTGTAAAGCCTATCAGCTTTTCCACGGCAAATATTGGCATATCCTTATGAAGACGGCTCAAAAATGAAATACATGCAGATTTTATCCAATCATTGATACCGGAGTTCAAGGCGTCTTCCATAACCGGTTTGATCTTCAGCACAGTTTCGCGCAAGGATCCTGGCATGTCATTATCATCCAAGCCGCGTCCCTGGTTCCATAAATTTATGGACGGGAAGAATAACAGCCGGAATTGCTCATTTATGTACTCATAAGTAATCGAGTAAGGATACATTCCAGTGAATGTAATTTGCTCGCCTAGCATGCGATTACCCGTCTGTTTTAAAGTAAAATAGAGCTTATCGCCAACCGATAGATTGGTCGGCGGGTTCTCTGCATAGTTAGTGCCAGGACACAAAGCGATTGATTTACCGTTATAATAAACAAGTGTAAATGTTTTTTCATATCTATAGATCTTACCCTCAGTCCTATTTGGCCATAACTCTGCCCAGTTCCTACTTATTGCACAGGGGAGCGCATGTGCGATATTTTCAAGGACTTCTCTACAACTATTTACTAAATCAGTAACGCCCCTTCTGTTTGGGAATTTTTGAAAATATCCCCAGCTATATCGGTTTGGGAACTTCGGGACAGGTAAATCATCATCCATACAGGAATTTTCCGTCCATTCTGCCTTAACTGAAGCAAACCCCGCCTTTTTTTTGTCAAGAGGCTCAAAGATTAGCTGATAGGGATTATCGGCTCCGTACCGGTATTTCATTATCAACTTACATTCAGTATCCTCCACTAACGGGAATTTTGGCGATTTCAATTCAGCTTGAAAACGCATGGCATTGCCCGCGCTGCCTTGGAGCAATGGGAACTTATAGGATGGACTTCCCTTCGGCAAGGTGAAGCGTTCGGAGATTTCAAAGCTAGCCTCACCTTCCTGATGAGGCAGAACGGTTTGATCGTTTACAAGGGTAAAGTTGATCATACGTCCTGCTCTATTCACTTTTATTGCCAGATACGGCAGGTGATCTTTCCATAGAGGGATGTCACCCACAAGCCGTTGCCGCCGTGCTAAAAGCCATGCGCCTTCAACGCTGGATGAATCGGGGGTAATGACAGGATGCCGTCCGACACCCTTGTGTCTGGCAATGCCATGATCTGCGGCCAGTATAACCAACCGATTTGTGCGGTTTTGTTTTATGGATTTAAGGGCTTTACTTAGAATTTCCTCTCCAATTTCCAAATTCTTAATTTTATTCGTCAATGCTTGCGATAAATCGGCGGGAATGTCAAACCACCCGCTTTCTCTACAATAAAAGGAAAGTTTCCCCGCCTCGGAAAGAAGCCCGCTGTAACCGAGTAGGTCTACGAGTTCGCTGGGAGTTGAGCAGCCATAATTTTCTAAAGTTTTACAGGCCCATGAATAGAATTCTGTGTATTTGCTTTCTATCGTCGGATGCCGTTCCCAGCATATGCCTTTTGTGTCCGGCAAGCGACTTGCCAATGTCCGGTCATATACACCTGTAATCGGCGTAACAGAGAGGCTGGCACCGTTCAGCGCCAGAACACATACGGTAAGACCGTTTTCGGTGCCGGTATCCAGATTATCTAAAGCTCCGGAGGTTAACCACGAAAATACCGTCGCTATACTCTTGGGCAAGGGTAAAGATTTCTCAAATTGATAATTAACGTTTTTTCGTAACCCATCCATGGAAAAATCGTCAATGGCGTCGGGTACTATGTAATAAATAGAATGGGCATTTATATTTTCCTTTATAGAACGGACAAAACTGTCGATTGCGATATTTTTAACTTGCCTGTCCGACTCCTGATCAAAAAAGAATGTAGCTGGGGTCACGTTCGGGACATCATCCCCTAGAAAAATACCTGAAGTCATACCGCAGTTTATCCAGCGCTGTTTTTTTACCCAGTTCTGTTGAAATAAAATATAAGGGAATCTAACAGGTCCGGTCAACGTTGTCATGTATTTGGGGCGCAGCTCGCAAACATCAATAACGGCAAGGGTATGCTCCGCTGTCTCCGGAAGTTTCGTTTCTAACGCGGTGTGTTCCCGCGAATCACCCAGAATAAGCCCCGAAACTTGTTGCGAAAGTGTTTTCATATCACCAGGGCATATGCTGAAATTCTGACCGCTTGTTTTCAAGGTTAAACAGACGCGCTCCGGTTCCGCTTCCACGGTGGCCTCAATATCTCCTGCATGTAAAGTAAATCCATTTTCCGAGATCTCACACAACAACACCCCGCCTTGTTCTCCGCGCATCAGTCTTGCTATTACCGGCATTTCAGAAGTTATCTCATAACTGTCATAATGAAATGTTAAGGGCTGCTGCATAAACCGGACTTGGCCGGAAGCGTGCAAAACGGAAAGTGACTCCCAGAAAACCTGGCAAATAGCGTTGCTATTTAAGCGAATCGCATCTTTAGTAATTTTTTCATCAAATTTTAATAGTTCCCGCCAGCCGTACCATATTTTTCGATAACGCTTATCCTGTAACAGGATATTGTTGGGAGGCATGTTGGTCCATGCTTTTATTTCTTCGGCTTCCGGGCTCTTTAGCCAGTTTTGGGCCTGGATGACGAACGGGCAGCGGCGCCTGTTTACTGCGGCACCCGCTGTAAACAAAGGAGAAAACGCCTTAATAAATGCTTTGAATAAACGATTTTCTAAAGTGTCGAAGCTGATCAGCCGGCGGACTGCTTTGATACGTGCTCTATCCGAGAGTTTTTCACGGGCGTTGCGCCCAGGTTGAGTACCCAACCAGCGCATTGTAGCCCCGTCAAACTCTCTGGCGGCGTAAACGGGCTGCATTTCGTGAACGCGCTCGATTTTTGATTTCATATCTTTACAAATACCCGATACAGCACCGCTTACATGCTCCGCCAAACGAGTGACCCTGTCCTGCGCGTCTTCCAGCGCGTCAACATGACCTGCGGTGTCCAGGAATGCCTCCATGTCCGTGCCAATGGCTTCTGCGGTGACGGGGTCAAAGCGGCAGCACTTTATATACCAGCTCCGGCAATAGATCATTGCGGCGGCGCAACCGTCGCCTTCGGTGTATGCTTTATACAAGTCCTTAACGCTTTTAATCCGATCCGGTACCGTAAGGTCATTCATCTTTGTAATCATAATCGTCTAGTTCGTCTTCCTCATCATCGTCGCCATCTTCTTCATCGTCGCCATCGTTTTCGTCTTCATTTAAATCGTTGCCATCTTCTACTCCGTCATCAGCATCCTCTTTGTCATACTTGTTGTTTTCTTCTTCATCGTCATACTTTTCATCAGCTTCTGTTTTATCGTCGTCTTTCTGATCGGTCTTATATTCATCTTCAGCAGTTCGCGTGTCTTCAATCTCTTTTTCAACCGCATCCGCTTTCTCCTGTATCTTTACTGTATCAAAGCGATTCGCTCTTTTCCTTTCTTCGTCCGGCACGATGTTTTCATCTTCCACCGTAGTTTGACTGTCTTTAAGATAGTTTGCGCTGTTCCAGATAAACTGGCCGTTCACGGGATCGCTGCTCTTGTCAAAGTCAGGAATCAGATTTTCGAATCCCTCGTTGGACAGCTTATCCCTTATACGTTTCAGGCATTCACTATGTGCGCCTTCAATATCTATACCGCGCAATTTTGGCATTATCTTCTGTACCAGCTGATCCTCAAAAGCAGTCTTGAGAGCAACGCCAAGGGCCTCTTCATTGGCTATTGCGCTGCATTCCTTGTTCAGCGCCGCGATAACGTCAGGATAATTGGACAGGTAAGACTCAATAGTTTGCCATACCCGATGTCCTAAAGCGCGGCCTGCAATACCCAGATGGTTATTTATATCTTCAGCGATATCCTTGTATTTTTTTGTTTTCTCATAAAGGGTCGCGAGAATATCCGGACGACGAACCCAGCTTTCCCAAACAGCTTTTGGCAGGAGCGCACTTTGTTTCGAAAGGGATTTCATCCCGGATAGTCGCACAAGCTCCGTAGGTCGCGGGAAGTAAATTATTGTACCCCGATCCAGCACCTTGTCAGAAAGGGATTTGGTGGTCTCATCCTGATTCATCGTCCCCACCCACAACACGTTATGCCCCAACGGAAGCGGGTAAGCCTTAGCTCCGGCACCCATTTTTACGGCCAGCTCCGGCACTTCGTTCCTGTTATGAGCGCGGCGCATTTCCAACTGGCTTAGAAATTCCGCGAAATAGAGTTCCACATGAGCCAAATTCATTTCGTCAAGCAATACCATATTCATGGCGGCATTCAATCCGGGATAATCGTCTGTTGCCTCTTGCTGGCTTTGCAGAAGGAAACGTAACACCGGCTGAGCATCGAATTTATTATCTATGGAATTGAAGAACCCCAGCATGGATTCCTGGCTGTCCCAGTTTGGCTGTACGGAAACAGGCATAAACTGCATGCCGCCGAAATGGGAATAAAGCTTGGGCAGCTGGGACTTGCCCGTGCCACTGACCCCGGCGAGTATGGTAAGGGGGGACATTTCAGCGGTTTTTAGGGATGTATGGAAAGCATAAAGAATACGCCTAGGAAAACTATATCCGTGCCTTTTTATTTCTTTTTCAATTCCCGCCAGCCATTCGGTTTCAAGGATGTCGCCTTTGCGGATCTTCGGCGGATGTTCGTCAAAGGCCGGTTTCATTATAGATGCGATACGCGCGTCCGCTTCAGCCGGATCCTCGTACACGGGCTTTAGCCGGTTCAGCTCTTCCTCGTTTTGTTTTATACGCAATGTTAGAAGCTCGTTTCGTTCAGATAGGCTATTTTTTTCATCTTCTAGCCTTTGATTCTTAATTTCAAGTTGGGTCGTTTGAAGGAAGCGCTTCTCAAGTTGCAGCTTTTCATTCGTGACACGTTCTAATTCGTCTTCGGCAATCTGCCTGGCTTTGTTGGTTTCTTCAAAAGCGGCCTGTACTTCCCTGCCCGGACGCTGGGCCAAGTCCGTCCGAAGCTGGTTCAACGCAACTTCTTTATCCGACATTTGCCGCAGTATTGTTTCCGGCTCCTCATCTCCTAGCTTACGTTTCAACTCGTCAAAAAGCCCAAGAGTTTCGGAGGATCGCCGAATGGATTCCCGCAACCGATCCATCTCCCGCTCATTTGCCGCTGTTTCGGCTTCAAAGGAGCGTTTTCTTTCTTCGATTTTACGGTGTATGGTCTTTTCCATTTCCTTTACGGATATATCCAACTGCTCTTTTTCAGCCTTAATCAGTATTTCACGGGTATCTAATTCGGAGATTCTCTGTCTTATCGAAGCCTCCATGCTGTCCATGTGAGTTTTCTCAGAACCTAGTGATTTAGCCAAGTTGTCCAACTCTTTGTGCCTGCGGCTCGATTCCGTCTCCAGATCCTTATATCTGCGAGTTGTTTCAGCGTCCAGCTTTGCTTTTTCAATATTAAACGCCTCATATTTACGGGCTATCTCAGCTTCCGACTCTCCACGTCTGCGGGTTAACTCAGCTTCCAGCTCTTCACGTATGCGTGTTATTTCCGAATCCAATTCGCCGCGCCTATATATTATTTCCGAATCCAATTCCCTGCGTTTGCGTGTTATTTCCGAATCCAATTCCATATGTTTGTGTGTTATTTCTAATTCCAACTCCGCGCGCTTATGTGTTATCTCAGCTTCCAGTTCCTCGTACCCATGCGATATTTTTGCTTCCAGTTCTTTAAGCTTTCTATGCAACTCACAATCGGATTCATCACGGTTTCGGCTAATTTCATCATCCGCTTCTTTACGCCTGCGTTCGATATCTGTCTCCATCTCACGGCGTCGTAGGTTAAATTCGGCATCCATGCTGGAAATACGGGATGCGCGCTCTGTTTCCAGCGCTGTGTCCAGCCGTATTCTTTGCTCATCACGATACCGCTTAAATTCGTCATCCGTCTCCCGAATGCGGTTTTGACGCCATTCTTCAAATTCGCGACGCATACTATCCATCTGATCGGAGAATTGCCTCCGGCTCTCCGTATAACCGGCGTCCCGTATCCGCTCGGCCTCAGCTGCCTTTTCCTCGCGCCGGGTTACCTCTTCAAGACGCTTAAGGAGCGCTGTTTCCTTATTGAGGATTTCCTCTTCCTTTGCATTCAGGCGCGACTCCAGGCTCTTACGGAACAGCTTTGATTTCTTGTAGAAACCCGGCACCCCCCAGAGTTTTTCACCCGGCTCGCCAGCCTTTCCTTTCATTAATGCATTCTCGCGTTCCGCTAAATCCAATTCCCGTAATTTAACCGATTCCATCAAAGCATATACAGAATCTATAAGCTGGGATGGTGCGCCTATTTCATCAGACATTTTTGTACTACGGTTTAATTCTCGGCTTTCGTTCATTTCACGGCTTTCGTCCATCCGGGTCACTCCTTCAGTGATTTTAACGTATGCACAAGGCCGACCCAGAGCGATGACATGTCGCTTGTTTCAACATGTAAAACACTCTGGTTGCCATGCCCGCGGTATTCTATCAGTTCAGCGGCGGTTTTTAACAGACGTGGATCCTTCTGAGCGGTTTGGCTTAAATCAATGTCAGAGTACATCAGGCATAAAGCTAGCGTCACACCGCCCAGAGTACTGGCACCGCCTTTACATGCCTTGGCAATCCTTCCCATAGCTACCGTACCAAGTGCGGACGGAAAACCGTCACCCTCAAAAAGCTCGAACCCAGCTTCCGCAGCCCGGGCATAAGCGATCTCCTTCGGGGCGTCACCAACGTCGTATTTATAGGCCCGGGACGAAAGGCACTCTGCTATCATGCTCTGCAAGGCCGAAGCCATGTCGTTTATAATGCGCTGGACGTATGTATCGTCGCCGGGATGTTCTAACTCCAGCATTTTCGCTTCAAAAAGGGTGTTTCTTACATCCTTTGGTGCCGACTGCATAAACGGTATGCCAAAGTCTTTATTCAGGCGGTTTTCCGCCTGCAGTCTTATCTGATAATAACTTTCATAAGCGGACGCGGTTTCGTCCGCAGACGAACATTCCTCAAAAAAGTCCGGTATCAGGATGCTTATGGCATTTTTAGCGGTCTTTAAACACTTTCCGAACCACTCGGCGTTAACTGTCACAGACTTCCCGTGAGAGTGTTGATTGCGTACGGCGTGCAGGTCGGACAAGAGATACAGAAAGCGCGGTTCCTTCATCGCCAGCCGCAGCAACGGATGCCCTGTATCGTGGGCAGCCCCGGACACTGTAAGGGCAAGACCGGCTTGAAGCTCCACGGCGGCATTCCTGAATCTGCTGGGTTCCGCATTGAGCAGGTATTGAACTTGTTCATCCACAATGAGGCCTGTTTTTCTCGCCAACCCGGAAAGCATTACGCCGTTTTCCTGCTTGGATCCCTTGGCAAATATACCGCGCCAGTCTTCGGCCGGATAACGGCCAGCCAACAGGCGAAACGTCCACTCCAGCGTGTTATACAACCCCGTGACGGCGTTGCCCAGGGCACGCCTTACCCGTATATCGTCATTGGTAGAATTCGCGTCAATGCCGCAGACTTCTTTAAATTCTTTTTCGGCGTTATTTAGGTGCCGGTTTATGTCGGGGTATTTGTGCCGCTGGGTTTTAGGCGCTTTTAGCGCGGTTTGGCTGCCCTCGACAATGGCTTCCCGCGTTATATAATGCATCCATGCGAAGTCCTGGGTTATAATGTAGTTCCCAAAGCCGGCTGAGAAACTCCCGCTGAAGCCCTCGGTAACAAGCCATTCGTCATTTCTATCCGAACGTAAGACCATGCAATGAAGATAAATATTTTCCGCTTCCGCCTCGGTAACTGCAACGGCGGACGAATCTATCACGGGTGTTTTGCCACCGATTACTTCTCCAGCGGCGCTACGCCGGTTCCGCCGTTTTATATATTCCCGAGCTGTTTTTATTATGTCTTCCGGAGCAGGCGGACCGTGCTGTTTTAGAACGGGTGACAGCCTATGGGCCTTTACCCGCTTAGGCTTGCCTCTGGCACCGTATGTGAACGTTACCTTATTCTTTTCTATGTTTTCCACTTCGCAGACGGGCAATTCCTCTACCGCCAGATACGGCAGCCATTGTCCGTTTATCAGATCCAGGTAAACGGTGACGGGTATGAAACGATCCGGTTTCGGTTCCTTATGCAATTCGGATATAATTTTTTTACCGCTGTCCGTAAGTCCGAAGTCTATGTCCAAATACCCGGCCTGCAGCAGGCGGTTCTGTATAAAACGTATAAGTTCAATATTTATGCACGAAACCTTTGCTAAACTCACAGCATTGCCGGTAAGCAATTCAGTTAGCCGAAGCACCGTTTCTTCAAAGATATTTATGGGCTTATCATCACGGATGGGTATGCAGGCTTTGTAAGCGGCACAGGGCCATAGGATGTCCGTCTTCCGGAAATCATTGAATCCATCGATACTTTGCGTAAAATGGTATATTTTCAACCTGTCGTCCGTCATAGACACACTCCCGTCCCGTCCCGGCACAAGTCATAAAAATTCGAAAGGGCGGGAACTTCCTTGCGGCAATACGAGCTATCGGCAAGGTCGCCGTCACCCGCCACCACAAGGAGCCGTTTTTGACGGCTCATACTTACACATAGGCGGTTTTCTGATAAAAGGAATCCAAAGAGACCCCGCATCTTCTTTTCATAGGTGTTTGCGTTTCTGGGGAAAGGATTTGCCGGGTTCATGCAACGTACGATGGAGAGGAACACAACGTCGAATTCCATCCCTTGAAACGAGTCAACGGTTCCGATACGTAGCTTATCGGACTGTTTAACGCCGCGCCGTACCAACTCCTTCTCTATTTGGTCACACTGAGCCCTGTAAAAGCTGATGATGCCAAAGCTGAGTCTCTCTTTTTCATCCGGATTATTTGCCCTGTCCCAATCATACCATTCGAGAAAACGCTCGATTACGGCAAAGGCTTCCGTTTTACGCCAGTAGCTTGTTCCGATTCGGACGGATCCGTCGTTGTTAAAAGGCAGGTTCAGCCACATGGCAGGTTTTCCACCGCTTCCCGGCAGGCTGTGCGTAAAAGCTAATGCTTCAAGCGGGGAGCGGAAAGCTTCTTTTGTATTATGCCGCTCGTAAAAATTTTTACTGACAAAATTACCAAGCACGGGATGCATACGGTACTGGGCGTCCAGCGTAACGGTGCGCTTGACGCCATCGCGCCGCTCAAGTCTTTGCAGCCGCTCGAAAAGATAACCGAAAACGCTGGCTTCAATTATTTTCCTATCAAACGTAAAGCTGGCTTCCATTGCCGTAACCACCTCGTCGTCAATCATCTGCGGCAATTGGCGGTGATCGCCCACCAGAATAATACGTTTTTCCCCCTGGGACATGGGGATGAGCAAATCACGGGCGCTGACCCTCGCGGCCTCGTCTATGATGACGGTGTCATAGCGGATCGTAGCCTTGGAACCCCGGCCAACCTTGGCTTTCTTGATGTCATCGGACACACTCTGCCCGGTGGTAGCGGCATAGACGAAATTATAATCGGCGATGGCGTCCCGTACGCGCCCTGGTGCATTTTCCAGCTCATGAAGGAAATCAGCCAGGATTTCGCTCTTCCTGTCCCCACGCCCTCGGGAATTTTTTAATGCGTCGGAAACCTTTACGCCGAGCCTTTGAATGTCCCCCCTTGGCTTTGGTATCTTAAATTCCGGCCTTGCGGCATATCTTAGTAACAGACGCTGGCGGAGCCGCCTTAAATCTATCAGAAAATCCAGCGGCTCTCCGGGCTGCCAGCGCATTGCGCGCTGTAAGATGGAGGTTTCGCTCGGTTCAAGGGAACCGTTCAGACTTACAAGAACCTGCGCCGCCCGTTGTTTGCCGTCGTCCGCAAATGAAGCCTCGTAAACACGCAGAGCGTAAATCGCTCTCGTTGCCCCCTCGGGGGCGGGCTGTTCCTCTTCGTCGAGCTGCCGCATTATATCACTGGCTTCTTCAATAAGCTCGGAGGAAATGATATCTCTTGGCAACTCCAACACACACCGCAGGAAAAAACGCGCATTTTCAATGCCGCAGCTGACGTTATACTGCACCCAGGCCTGACTGATCTTGCGTTCCCGCTCCGTTTCCCGTATCTCAGGGTTTTGCTGGCGCACCCGTTTCGCAAGATCATCCCGCCAGGTCTCAATGCGCCGCCGCTGATCTTCCTCAGAAAATCCGTCGTTGCGTTCTTTTCCGCCGAACTTTATCTGCGGCAGGGAATTTATACTGAGCCGGGAAATGATGTTATTCACGGCGTCATGCTGGAATCCAGTGATCAGCACCTGTCCTTTTACCGATCCAGTTTTATCGCATTCTTCGTTCAGCCGTTCCAAAATCGCGGCAATCACAGTGGTCTTGCCGGTTCCCGGCGGGCCCTGTATCAGGGCGATATCCGGCGTGTTCAGCGCCACGCTGATAGCTTCCTTTTGTTTTATCGTGGGTTCGTTCTTAAAGATCTTTTCCCTGACGCCTGGGGTTAAAGGCTCAATAGGAACCCGGAGGGAGGCGACGGGTAAATCCGCGTCTATATCTTCCAGCAACAGCCCCAGCACCGGGTTGGCGCAGGTACCGTCCAGCACGCTCTGCCGGGCATTTTCTCGATTATCAAACTGGATCTTGTCACCCAGGATAGACAGGACGGCCACGGCTTCTTCCGGCGTGGGAACGTCCATTTCCACCTCTATAATGTCGGGGTCGCGGTAAAGATCCGTTATACGGGCCGTCAGCGCTTTTTCACGTTTTATTTCAGCCGCGTCCAGCAACCTGCGGTATTCCTGATAATCTATCCCGATGTTTTGTATGTAAAGCGGAATTTCATTAACAAATTCCAGCGTGTCTTCTTTTTTCAAGGCTTGGGGCAAAGGTGCGGTGAGCCTCAGTTTTACCTTGTTATCGGCACCCGGTTCGATGCTTTTATAACTTATAGTCCCGATTTCACGGGCACGGTTGAGCAGTAACTCTTCTTCTTTTCTCGCGTAGAGATCCCAAGTCTTCATATAGCTGCCGTCCCTGGCGAGGATTTGCGTCATCGTTGCGGCGGCAAGGGGGTGAAGCCGATCCGGCTCGGCAATGAAGCTCAGATTGCCAGAAACGAGGCGGATAGCGGCGTTTTCCCTTATATGGGAAGTCAATATAAGTTTTTTAGCGTAAAAGGTGCCTCCCAAGGCGGCGTCCTCCCTGAATTCCACAGGTATACGCAGCCCTTCGCCATAAATGCAAAAGGCATTGTGGACACCCAGGGCTTCGCAGTCCCCGCCGTCTTCGCCTTCACTTTCGAAATCCGAAAGAGCGGCTTGCCTCTCGAGCATGAGGAAATATGCCTCCCCGCCTGAGTTAATCACTGTAAGCTCCCGAAGCCTCCTGCCTAATAACTCTAGGTTGGTATATTTGAGCCCCTTTTTGTTAGCAGCTTCCAAATCCTTTACGGTTATGCCTATCTCAATACCGCCCATTTCAACTTTTTTTCCGGTGTAAAACGAAATCCGTGCCAAGACTGTACCATCCGGAGCGTGCTGTATAACCTCAGCCAAATAAGCGCTGCCACGGTTTAAATAGAAATCCAGGTTAGATTGTTGGACGACATCGACTAGCGTTACGATACAGTCGTTCAGGATATACTCTCCCCTGCGGGTATAAGGACTGAAATGGCAAACTCCGGTTGTGATGGAAAGGTCTTTAGGCGGTCGAAACCAAAGTTCATAGCAAACAGGCGCTTTTACGCTACTGGGTTTCATCAAGCGTCTCCTTTCCAAACATAGACGCTACAGATAAGCAGCCTGGGTTGATCACCTTCGGCGTAAATGGCGAAGCGCGGATTTGACTCCGTTTCAATTTTAAAACGGTGTATTATATCCGGAGTTATTCGGGTAAATTCGTCGCCGCAGCCGGGTAGGCATCGGTGAAAGACCGTTTCCGCGCGCGGAAACAGGGTGACTTCACTGCTGCTTATATTTATTTCCATTATATTTTCGTTATTCATCGCATTGGAATAACCTAAAAGCCTCGAAGGAACCGCAGTTGGGCAATCCGGCGCGGTTTCCGCCGCATATCTCCAGCAAGGTTCCGTGGGCAGTTCCCCGCCCTGCCATTCATAAGCCTTGACGACAACTACGCTCAAAGCCGCTCCGCAGAAACGGCAGGTTTTACGGTCTTCATAATAGAACGACATTAAACACGAATTGCATCGCACAGTTTGGTCGGCGGCCCTGGCAAGAGCTTCCGGCCAATGAAATATTAACGGACGCCAGACCGAGTTGTTTCTGTCGAGCCCAAATGTCCGGCGGAATAGCTCAAAAAGCTGAGGGTTCAGCAGCCAGTCCCTTGGAATACCCCAAATGGCGCGGTTAGAACTATCTTCCGGATCATCCACCCAAGGCAGATCGCCTCCATTGTCATTGTCCCAATCATCCTCGTCCCAGCCGCCTTCATTTTGGGCTTTTACACCGTCAAATGGGAAAATCAAGGCAAGTGTCCTGTAGGCTAGGACGGCGAAAGCATATGCGTCACTTGCCTGGCGGCAGCAGTCCTGCCCTTTTTCGATTTCCGGCGCCCAATATCCGGGGGTACCCACGGCTGTGCCGTCAGCCGCCTCGAACCAGAGGTTATCGGCGTCTATTAACCATACCTGGTCTTCTGTCTGCTCACCGGAAATAAAAACATTGTTATCGGAAATATCCCCGTAAACCAACCCGGCCCCATGCAGCCGCGCCAGCAAAGCCGCGCACTTGGACAAAGCCGCAAGCCTGCGTCTGAGGCCGCCGGACGACGCGTATTGCAGGATCTCCAGTGCCTGCCGTGCGTTATACTTTGACAGCCATTCCGGAATATTCTTTAAAGCCTCCGGCGATTCGTCCGCAGGAGTTAAAAAGGCTTTCTCAAATGAAACCATTCCGTTAAGCAGGTACATAACATACCCTGCGTAATCGGTAAGTAGCGCCACAGGAGCGGCCAGTTTCAGCCTCGGCGGCAGCTGTAGCAAACGCAGTTTCATAAACTGCCCGAGCCTTGCCTTCACTTCATCCTGACCGGTGATGAAAACGCCGTCCCTCGCGGCGATTTTTACAGCTAGATCCTGATCAGCCCGTACACGGAATACTGCACCGAACCCTCCTCGGGCTATAAAATCGCCCCTGTAGTGGATATACCCGAACTCGTCTAAAAAACTTTCGGGCAAAGTATTCTCGTTCATTGGGAAGCCCTCACACCCTTTCTGAAAAGACAGGCAACCGTTTTGTCGTCGCGGCAGTCCGGGCGGTTTAAACATTCCAGCCAGCTTTTGATGTCTTTTTCTCGGGCTTTGGGATCCATACCTGCGTACTGCCCGCGCATATCCTTGGCGAAACGGGACTCGCTGCCCTCAAAAGGCAGGCCGTCGGTACATATGATTATATTGTCGTACAGTCGGGCGTGAAGTAGCTTTATTTCCCATTTGCAGCTACCGGACCAGAGGGAGTCCGTCAGGTTGACGAAAGAATGCTCTTTATTATCCTTCAAGAGATAATCGTTTAAACCCGAACGGGAGCAGACCGCGATAAAGCCATCGCCCAACCGCCCTACCAACAGGCGGTCTCCAGCGCGCACGGCGAAAAGGCAGGTAGCGGCGCAGTCGTCCGGCTCATATGGGCGGACATATTCAAGCCAGATGTTATGGATATATCCTGGTAATGATTGGCTGGTAACAGTTTTACGGCGAAATGCCCTCGCCGCTGCAAGGACGGCGCGGCATGCTGCCTTAGAGCCGTGTTCTGCGTGGGCGCAGCTGCCGACACCATCTGAAACCGCCAGTACGTTAAATCCGTCGATGCTGTGCCCCAGCCAGGCGTCCTGATTCGGCAGCCCGTGGGCAGCATGGCTGGAGCCGATAACGCTTACGCCGCAGGTGAGCCACTTATCCATATGCATGCCAAAGCCACCCCCTTATGCCTTTGGAAAAATCATATGTTTCGGCGGATTCGTATTGTGGACGGAAAATATCAGCCAATCGGTAACGGCATGGATATCCTCTGCGGGGTATGCCCGATCGCCGCCGGAAAACCAAGCCAGTGCCCTGGGATCGGCGTCCACCCCGACAGCTATACCCCGGCAAATAATACCCAGGGCGGGCCAACCCTCAATGCCGTCGAAGTCAAAGGAGCCGTCGCTTAGCAGCAGGCATTTTAGGTCTGAGACTTGTTTAAAATCCTTTAATGTGCTTACTAAATCCTCGGCGTTACAGCGTCCCGCAGGTTTTATTTCATTATCGGTGCCATTGTTTATTTCTCGTATGTTCTCTGCCCAGGCATAATACCTGAAGCAGACCTGCGCGTATTTTTCTCTTTCAATAACGGCTAGCTGGGAAATGAAGCGCAGGAGGTTGCGGGCAAGATATGCCTTCCCCATTTCTTCCATACTACCGGAAGCGTCCGCTATGACGACAAGGGTTTGCTCTATGCCCATTTTTCATCGCCCTTCCTCAGTTTTCGAATAAGGCTTAAACCACAAAATCCCCGTCTGGGTCTGGTCGGCAAAGGCTGCCCGGTTTCCCTGCTCCGCGCCTTTTAAACGCATACCAACCGACGTGACTAAGAAACCGCCGGCCTCGTCTTCTGTCATGTTGAATGCGATCCTCAGGGAGAACAGTTGTAGTTCCCTGGCGTTGCTGAAAGCCATGATGCAGCGCTTCCAGTTGTCGCAAAATGCAATGACATGGCTTCCAGTAGCGGGTCCCAGGTTAAGGGCGTCTTTTAACCAGTCCCATTGCAGGGGCGGGCTGTCCGGCTTTTTTATAGCGCCGATCTGTAAAGGTTGGAAGCCGCGCGCCTGATCCAAACCGTCTATAATGAGTACAACCCGGCTTCCGGTAAAAACCGGAAGACTTTCGGGCATACCTTCCCAGTATGCAAAACGTTCCATACGGAAATCCTCTTGGCGTAAAAGAGGCGTTTTCCGCGCGGAGAAATAAATAAGTTGATCCATATCACCGGATTTACCTAAGCTTCTGACAATTGAAAGGGCCATCCCCCTCTGTATGTCGGTATTGTACCCCGCAATCAGCATATTCATGCCTTCCCTGGGCTCCAGGCTTACGGTAAAATCATCAGACTCAAACGACAGCGACTTGCCTAAAAATAGCGAAAGTCCGGATACCGGCACCTTTTGTCTAAACCATTTCAGGCTGGGTAGCTTCGGCAAGCGAGATCCGGTGAAAATCTTTGTTTTTTGAGGGAAGCCTTTGTCTGCCGCCGCCATTGCCATGGCATCCAAATGCTTGCGGCAGAGGGCCTTGTCTGCATAAGGCACGTTGAATTTAATATTTCCGGATTTAGCGCCATTATTGTTGTTAATCAAAGCCTCTTTTGCCGGAATCAACGCGGCTGCCGCGTCGTTATTAATACCGAGGATAATGTTTGAATCCTCAGGAGGACAGCTAAGGGCTATGCGGCAAGCTATCTGAGATGTAAGCGTGGCGGGGGTAATGCCGCTGGCTGGCGAAACCGCGCCCCGCAGAGTCTGGGTAGACAGTATGATATGTATGCCGTGGGAACGGCCTTGTCGCAACAGAAGCGTCAGGGCGGCGTCCGCTTCCTTACTGTTATCGCTGCTCCCGGTAAACAGCATTTGGAATTCGTCTATGATGAGCAGTATCCGCGCCAACGCGCTTCCTGTACATTTACGGTACTCGCTGAAGTCCGCCGCCCCGGCTTTTTTGAAGCTGTCGGCGCGTTTCTTCATCCTGTCCGTAAGATGGCGTAAAACCGTTACCCCATACTCCGGGTCGCTTTCCACGGCTATAAGATTGGCGTGCGGCAGAACCGGGGCGGTATATTGGTTAAACTCCGTCCCTTCCTTATAATCAAGGAGATACAGTTCTAATTCCTTGGGAGCGTACCTATGGGACAGGGTGTGAATCAACACGTGGAGCAGGTTGGATTTGCCTGAGCCGGAAGTGCCGCCCAGCAGGGTATGATGGGGTGTACCCGCGCTGCCTATATGGAATATAGCCGGGCTTCCGTCGTCCGTCCAACCAAGCGGCGCACTGATGCCTTCTGTGGAACTTTCCGTCCACAACCTGTCTGCCCACATATCTTCGATCGATTTTACGAAGAGGGCCCGAGTCCTCAGTTCTTCCGCCAGTGTGTTAAAAAAGCCATCTATCCCATGGTCTTGGGGTTCGAATTCCGGCTCTTCGGTAGCCTCAATATGTTTAAGTTTTAATTCGTTTAAAAATGAAACCCTAATCAATGGTGACAAATGCAACCGCATCTGCCCGGCCCACTTTTCGTTTCTTCGGTCTTCCCATATGTCCGGCTCGGCGGTTATAATAGGCAGAACCCCACAGGCTGGGCCCTTTTCTACAAGGCGGGTCAGGCTCCAAAGGCTGGAGTCGCTCATCTGGGCTGGCAGGCCAAAAACGGCAATAACCTTGTATGGCAGCGGTTTTATACCCGGCTGGGCGTTGTAATCCCACCAGTTTTTTACCCCTGCGCCGATAAAGGTATTCTGAATCAAGCGGGCAATATAATCCTGCTCGCGATGGAGTACTGCTTGTATATCGTCACCGTAAGTCAGCACGCCGTCTTTTGCAAGGAAGGGGATTTTCAGCAGGGGCATAGCCACACCCAGAGCTTTGCCCATACCGATTGGGTCTATGATTATAAATTCAAAGGAACCGGCCGGAAGGGCTTGCGAGAGTCGCAGGATCAGTTGCTGAGCTCGCTGTATCTGGTCATTGGGAACAAGCAGCGCGGTTTCTAAGGGAAACTGCGCGACAAGCGGCACATATCCTTCCCACTCCTCCATGTATGAGAGCCTTGCCCTACCTGCGGTTATACCAGACATAAAACGGCCTGTATTGTTGACTGACGTTTCGTTCAGGTTATTCAAATGGGGCTGGGCAGCGCGGATCTTCTTACAGAGACTGTCCAACACGGAAAAAGCCTGTTTCCATCGCAGTGAAAAAACATCCTGCACCAGCTTTTTCTCAATCCGGATATCGGAAAGCTCCTGCTCATATTTCTGCCTTGACATTGGATTAGCGGAGTTAAGGGAGCTGTTAGTTCTGTCCCATCGGGCTTTGGTTTCGTTGAACCCTGCTTCGCGCCCGGCCAGCAGGGCGTCCAGCGCGCCTACGGTTTCTTTTAACTGCTGTATAACGGGGCTATTATCAGACATGGCACACCCTCAGTTTATCGGATTCATACTTCGTATTTCAAATAGTATATTGTCTAGTTGCCGGATGGTTTGCCGGGTATCGTCCTCAAGCAACGCGAGGGCGCACAACTCGCCCAGCAGCGGCTCCAACAATCCGGCTTCGATATCATTCCCGAAGGCGTCCCGCACATTATCGGTAAATTCACGGCTTATATACTGAGCGCGGCTAACCAGCTCGCCAAACATATCACCAGCCCCTTAAGCAGATTCCGAAACAAAGCCCCAAAGCGCCTCGTCCAGCTCTTCTTTCCTGGGCAGCATGCCGATCAGGGGCGAACCAGCGTCCCTGAGCTTGTCCCGTAGCTCCTTCTCTTTATCCTCAGATAGATCCTTTATATTCCGGGTGCATACGGTCATGCTAGCCGTAGCTTTCTGATGCCCAACGGCCTGTACAGCCATGTGATTCTTTTGCGAATACAGGTAATCAGCACCGCCGCACTTTACTTCTATGGCAACACTTCCGTCGGCGGACGCTCCCATGCCCTCTCCCCGTCCCAATATTATAGGATGCTTTAAACCTGTTACTATTAAATCCGTTTTGGTGTAAGATCCGCCGTCCAGATTGGTTCTGGCCTGTGTTTCGACCTTTGCGCCCAGTGGTTTCAAGGCTTCTATAACCAGCCTTTCCCCCAGCATGCCACCCAGGTTTTTTCGGGCCTTCAACCGGATTGCCTGTTTTTCTTCCTCGGTGGTGGCTTCGATGATACCGTGCCGGTAACTGTCTACGGTTTCACGGAATGAAGTGTCGCGGTCATAGAGATATTGGAGAAAATGCTCCATTTGATCTAGGGGGAGGTTTAAGCGGGCGTTAATATTCGCAGGGGTTATTAGCCCCGTAGGGTTCCAGTCCAACCAGGTTTTAAAACCGGCGGCCGATGGCGTTGCCGACAGATATCTGTCCAAAGCCTGCTGCGCCTTGCTCAGCCGGGCTGCGGCTGCGTCGGTTAATTCCGTCATACGAGCTTGAGAAGCCTTACATGCCCGCATTGCGTTTTCGTTGCACTGTGCAGCCAAGTGACTGCATTGCGCGGCCAGCCGCTGCCGCTGTTCCATCAGTATACGATTTTGGACTGCGATTCGCATGTTATCCTGTGCCTGGGCAAGTGCGGCCGCCGATATGGCAAATTTTGCCTCTGCGGCCGCCAGCGCGGCCGCAGAGGCTGCCAACGCCAATCCGGCGGTGTCGGCAATAGGGTCGTCGGAAGCGTAAGCGGCTTCTGCGCTGGCGGATTCAAAATCTGCCTGGGCCCGGGCTAAATCTGCTTGAGCTTGCTCCATATTCTCCACCGCTTGAGCAAGCTCCTCAACCCTCAGGCACTCCATTTCTATGGCCTGTTCCAGAAAAGCTACGCTTTGCTCAAGTTCCTGCAGGGTTTCTTCGGCTTTAGCGGCGATTTCGTTTAAAAACAATCCTATGTATTCACCGCTATCGCTGTTTATTTGTAAAAGCGACGCTACGGTACCGGTGAGGTTCTCAACCTGACCAATGGATGCCTGCATTAGCTTTGCAGATATTCCTGCAAGCGCGCCGCCAGACTGTGCAAATGCGGTATGGATTCTTGGCTTGCGTTGGACATAAACTGGGCCAATAACTGAGTGAGCTCACGATATTCGTCTTCAAAGCGACGCCTTTGCGAGTCGTCCCATGTATCGCCGAGGACTGTGAAAGCGCTGTCCAATGAATTTTGTGCGCTTTGCATCTCTTCTATAAAATTGCTTAATACGCCTGCAAAGCGTACTAATTCCTCCGGATCACCTTTTGCTTGCGACATGAAATCATCCTTTCTAATTATCATTAAAACAACTTCTCGTCCTCATTCGGGCGTCTGCCGGGCGCGGCCGATTTTCCATCCAAACTCCCTTCGTTACGAGGAACTTGGTTGGGGTTGGATGAATAAAAGCGTACGCTTACTGTAGGTTCTTTCTCAAGTTTGGGTACCGGGTTAGATCACGGGCGGCAGGTTGCCGCCCCTACGGTAGGGGCGGCAACCTGCCGCCCGTTTTATACCCAATGTTGAGAAAGAACCTTACTGTAGCGCTGATTTTTTTCAGGCATTCGTTGATTTTATCCGCGTCCTCGGCATAAAAAACTTGGTCGGATCCGTTGCCGATAAACCGTTGAAGCACGTTTATGTATCTTTTCGCATCTTCGCCTATTGCCATAGCCATCCTTTGGCATTTAGCGGATCGGCCTTCGCTAATAAATCTGTCCATCGGCCCTTCCCAATCGTCGGTAGGCTGTCCGTCGGTCACCAGGATGACGCATGGGCGGTAAGCGTTTGAGGGGGTTTGAGACTTATCATCCAGTATTTCTTTTGCTTTCCGAAGTGCCTTACCCATGGGGGTGCCGCCATCGGCGCTTAAGGGTTGCCATTGTATCTGGGAGGCGGCTGTGAAAGGCACGTGTTCGCGTGCCTCGCTGCCTCCGAAAGTAATCGCGGCCACGGTAATCTCTGTTTCACGGCGTCGCATCTCGGCAAACCCTTTAATCATTGTTACCACAGCCTCGTTTAAGCTGTCGATTTTACTACCTATCATGCTGCCGCTGATATCGAGAATCAGCAACACCGGTAAGGGTTTGGCAGTTGGCGGCATATAGCTTGTTGGGTCAATCATTCATGCACGCTCCTTTTGGTAATCATTATTTTTGCTAATTCTACCATTTGACGTCGATCATATCAAGCCTGCGCCTGATGTCTGCGCCTGATGTCTGTACCTGCTGCCGAGGCTACCACACGGCATTGCATTTTTACCACTCCGGCGCGTATAAAACGGCAGACCTGTACGGGCAATGGGCGAAGACGGCCATGGAAGAGGCGGCAGACAGAATCCACTGCATAGGCGGGCGCGTGCCGCTGATAGGCGACCACATCAGCATACCAAAGGAAGCCCGGCGCATGCCGGACATCCAGACACCGTACCAGTAATCCGGGAACTCCGGGAAAAGCGAGTATATAAAAGACCACGGGTACGGGCATGTCGGCGCGATCATGACAGACGGCCGGGCAAGTTGCAGTCTGCCGCTGAAAACGAGCTTCAAAAGAGCCCTCCAAAGAAGAGGGGAAACAGGAGCCGGAAGGGAAGCGACAGCTGGGAACGGCAGCCTTGTCGTGCCATACTAATCATCACGTGCTGATTAGCCTGGCAAGCAATGCCTTCCTACGTAGAATCTCCGTAGGAAGGCAATTGCTTGTTGGGGGAGGAATCTCCCCCAAGCCCCCTCAAAGGCCCTCCGCCTACGGCGTCGGCTACGCGACCTTTGGCCGCTAA
>Ga0209629_10000422_pt1 | contig 22920 bp, 18 predicted proteins | sample TergutCu122P5_FD_187286 | JGI IMG/M metagenome (GOLD analysis project Ga0209629, IMG submission 187286) | Cubitermes ugandensis P5 segment gut microbial communities from Kakamega Forest, Kenya - Cu122 P5 (SPAdes) (version 2) | ecosystem: Host-associated > Arthropoda: Insects > Digestive system...
CCGTGAGGGCGCCCGCCAACGTCGCCACGACGGGTGAGACACCGTTGAACAGCAGGATCGCGCACATGGCCGTGCCGGCCGAGAACGATCCGTCGACGGTCAGGTCGGCGAAGTTCAGGATGCGAAACGTCAGGAACACACCCAGAGCGACCAGCGCGCTGATCAGACCCTGGTCTAGCGCTCCCAGCATCCCTCACCCTCGTTCGATGTTGCGGGTCGCTGAAGCGCTACCCTCCTCAGCCAGCTTACGACGCTTTCGTCTGGACGACGGTAGCTCCCTTGGTGAAGCTGTCTGGCAAGGTCAGGCCGAACAACTTGGCCGCGTCGGGGTTCACGACGAGCTCGGTGTCCGTCGGTGCCACCGGCTTGATCGTGTTGACGGGCACGCCGTCACGCAGCACGGAGATGGCCATCTGGCCGGCCGCGCGGCCGAGCGCCGTGTAGCTGACGCCACGCGCCGCCACGGCGCCTTGGCTGACCGAGTTCGTGTCGGCGGAGAACACCGGGATCTTGTGCTCCTGGCCGAAGGCCAGAACCGTCGGCAGGGCGGCGACGACCGTGTTGTCGGTCGGGACCAGCATCGCGTCGACGCCGGCCAGCGCCTGCAAACCGGTGCTGATCTCAGAGGCCTGGGTGATGGCCTGCTTCTTGATGGTCACGCCCAGCGCGGCCGCCTCCGCCTCGTAGGCCGTGACCTGCGTCAGCGAGTTCGGCTCGGACGACGAGTACAGCACGCCGATCGTCTTGACGGACGGCATCGCCTCTTGCACCATGCTGACGGGCTTGGCGCCCGGGTTCAGGTCGGACGTGCCCGTGATGTTCGGTCCAGCCTGGTCCCACGAGGGGCACAGGCCGGCGGCTATCGGGTCGGTCACGGCCGAGAAGATGATCGGGCGCGTCTTCTCGGCGGCAACCATCGTCTGAGCGATCGGCGTCGAGATGGCCAGTATCAGGTCGAGGTTCTTGTTGGCGGCGAACGACGATGCGATCGTCGCCGCGTTGGCGGTGTCGCCCTGCGCGTTCTGGCTGACCAGCGTGTACTTGACACCGTTCTCCTTGAGGACGGCTTCGAACCCGTCCTGGACGGCCTGCAGCGACGGATGCGAGACGATCACGGCGACGCCGATCGTGTACGTCTTGTCGGTCGGGGCGGAGGAGGAACTGGTCGACGGCGCCGCGCTCGTGGTGGTGGAGCTGGTGGCGGAGCCTGATGATGTCGCGGTCGTCGGAGATGAGCAACCGGTGGCTGCCAACGACAGCGCGGCGACGGCAGAGGCGGCGGCGAACAGCAGGTGTCGGGAATTCATGGCACTCCTTGCGCTAGTGGCACAGGCCGGTCCGGAACCCTGTGCTGACATTCCTAACCATAGAACACTCCACTTTGCGAGACGAATCGTCTCGCCAGTTGGATCACCTGCTGTGGGTGACCGTCAGAGTGGCGGGCGCGGCGACCCGTCGAGTTCGTCGAGCAGACGCATCACCGTTCGCCCGAATCCCGAGGCGTTGTGGTCACCGGCGCTGGGGAAGCCGCGGGCCAGCACGGTGGGGTGCGAGTCGGCCATCGCGAACGGACGGCCGGCCAGCTCGAGCATGTCCAGGTCGTTCGGCATGTCGCCGAAGGCGGCGACCTCGGCCGGATCGATGTCGTAGGCGGACAGCAGGTGGCGCAGGGTGGACGCCTTCGAGACGCCGGGAGCGCTCAGTTCCACGATGCCGTCCTTCTGCATGATCGATACTGTTACCGACAGCCGGACGGCGGCCAGAGGCTCGACCATGGCGCCCAGCTCGTCGGTCGGGACCCCGGGTCCGAGGACGAGCAGCTTGACGGGCGTCCCGCCGGCCAGCAGCGCGCGGGGCGATTCGGCGACGACGTTAGCCGGCACGAAGTCGCCGCGCACCGGATAGGTCGGCAGCCGGCCCCATCCCGCGGTGTATTCGACCGCGAATCCGGCGGTGGGCAAGGCCGACAGGACCAGGCCCATCACGATGAGCGCATCGTCCACCGGCAGCGGGTGCGCCTGGCGGACGCGGTGGGCGGCGACGTCGAACAGAACGGCGCCGTTGCTGGCTATCGCATCGGGATGCAGATCGGCGACCGCCTCGAGGGGTTGCAGCCAGCGGGCGGGGCGTCCCGTCGCGAACACGAGCCGGATGCCCATCGCCGACGCGCGCCTGGCCGCTTCGACGTTCAGGCGGCTGGGAAGTTGATCGGCGCCCAAGAAGGTGCCGTCGAGGTCCGTGGCGATCAACTTCAGACGGACCGCCGGTGGCGTCAGTGGGCCCATAGGTTTGGATTGACGCTGGGCTGTCCCTGGCTTGCGGTGCCTGTGGTGGGTGAGATCATCGAGGCGGTTTGGCTGGGCGAGCCGGCGTCCCCCGATGATGAGTCCGCGGGCGATCCGGAATCGCCGCCCGATTCCGATGGCGAGCCGGACTCACTGCCCGATTCAGATGGCGAGCCGGACCCCGAGCCCCCGGCGCTGGCCGAGCTGGAGGCTGACCCGCCGCCTCCGCCTCCACCGCCGCCCGACGGAGGCGGTGGGTTCTGGAACAACAAGACGATGATCAGCAGCGCCAGCGCGGCCAACACCAGCATCAGAAGCAAGGACACCAGGATGGACACCCAACTGGCGCGGTCGGCGCGGCGGGGCCATGGCAGCGGCCACCGCCGCCAGTTGCCCGGCTTCGTGCGCGTGATCCAGGGCAGCTGGAAGCTCGGCCCGCGCATCGTGCCGATCGGGGGAGTGCTGGACAGATCGACGCTGCGCAGCACGCGGTCGGCTTCGGCGATCGCGTCGACGGTGCCGTCATAGGCCAGGGCCACCCAGGGGGCGAGCGGGGCGTCATCGGACGGTATGGGCTCGTCCCGGTCGGCCCGGAACTTGTCCGCCAGCCGCCCCTCGTCCTGGCCCGCCCCGCCGCGCGCCAACACCGTTTCGGCGTGCATCTTGTTGACCTCGCCGGCCAACCGGTCGCGGGCGGCGGCGTCTTCGGCGGCGCCTTGGCTGAGGATGATCAGCATGGCTGGCGGGGCCTCCCGGCCGGCCGCCTGCTCGCCGTCGTGCGCCAGGAAAGCGATGCCGCTGGCGCGGGCCGCCAAGCGTCCGTCCAGCCAGAAGCCGCCGATCATCGGCGGGTCGTCCGGCAGCAGGGCAGCCCCATAGGGCGGCGGGGGAAACTCCTCGCCGGTGCCGCCCGGGTTGGGCAGGTCGGGGTAGTCCGGGTTCACCGAGCCGATGGGCGCCTCCGGGGGCATGTCCGACTGCTCGGCGGCACCGGGCGCCGCTGGCTCTTGCGATGACATCACTCTCAACATTACAAGGCGACCGAACGCCGATGGATCAAGTTCGGCCTGGCGGCCCACCTGTCTGTGAAATGTCTGTGGTATGGCGGTGAGGGGTAGTTGCGGAACCGCTGGACCACTGAGCCGGGCCGCCGACACGGTAACATGAGGAGTCAAGATGCCCCGCCCGGCGCCAGCGTGTCCGGCAATGCGTTCGTCATGCCGGTCCGGCTGGAACAAATGAGCGGCATTCCACTGCGAGGAGACACCGTGAGCACCACATCGGCACCAAGCCCAGTTCCGAGCGGTCAGGGTGGCGTGCCGTCGCCGCCATCCGTGCCAACCGGTGTTGGCGGTGCGCTGCCGGAGAACCCGCCGACCAAGCTGGAGGCCAAGGTGTTCGGCGGCGGGACGGGACTCGGCGACCCGGACCACGACGACCACACGCCGATGGACATCCCCCAGGCAGCCGACCTGCTGGGCAAGGCGCTGGCACAGGTGCAGCGCGTGATCGTCGGCCAGGAACACCTGGTCGAGCAGCTCATGGTCGGACTGTTGGCCAAGGGACACATTCTGCTGGAGGGCGTGCCGGGCACGGCGAAGACGCTGGCCGTCCGGAGCTTCGCGACCGTCGTCGGCGGCAACTTCGCGCGCATCCAGTTCACGCCCGATCTGGTGCCGTCCGACATCGTCGGCACGCGCATCTACTCGATGTCCAAGGAGACGTTCGACGTCGAACTCGGTCCTGTCTTCGTGAACTTCGTGCTGGCCGACGAGGTCAACCGCGCCCCCGCCAAGGTCCAGGCCGCCATGCTCGAGGTCATGGCCGAAGGCCAGGTCTCCATCGGCGGCACGACGTACCCAATGGCCAAGCCGTTCATCGTGATCGCCACAGAGAATCCGATCGAGTCTGAGGGCGTGTATCCGCTGCCCGAGGCCCAGCGCGACCGGTTCCTGCTGAAGGTCGACGTGCCGTACCCCAAGGGCAACGAGGAGTTCGAGATCCTGCGCCGCATGTCGATCAAGGCGCCCGAGCCCGACCAGGTATTGAACCCGAAGAAGACGATTCAGCTGCAGGACATGGCGTCGAACATCTTCGTGCACAATCTCGTGGCCGAGTACATCGTGCGGCTCGTGATGGCCACGCGCAATCCGACCGACTTCGGTATGCCGGATCTGGCCAAGGTGATATCGATCGGCGCCTCGTCGCGTGCGACGCTGGGTCTGACGTCCGCCTCCCGCGCGCTGGCGCTGATCCACGGCCGCGACTACGTGCTGCCGTCCGACGTGCAGGCGGTCGCGCAGGACGTGATGGCGCACCGCGTGACGCTGAGCTTCGACGCCATTGCCGACAACATCCCGACGTCGCAGGTGGTCGACCGCATCCTGGCGATGGTGCCGGCCCCGACTCCGGTGTGGAACGCGAACCAGCCTGTTCGGTGACCTTTGATGACGCAACAATGGCCAGAGTTCGCCCCGCCGGCGCCGACGGGCGCTGAGGCGGACGCCTCGTCGACGCTGCTGGCGGCGCCGACCCGTCAGACCATCGCGCTGCACAAGTTGGCGCCGGAGGCCGCCATGCGGCGCCTGGAGCTCACGATCGTGCGGCGGCTGGAGGGCTTCCTGCAGGGGGATCACCTGGGACTGGTTCCGGGGCCCGGCACGGAGCCGGGCGACGCCCGCGTGTACGTGCCGGGGCAGGACGACGTGCGCCGCATGGACTGGGCCGTCACGGCGCGCACCACCGTGCCGCACGTGCGCGATTCGGTCGCCGACCGCGAGCTCGAGGTCTGGGCGTTGCTCGACGTCACACCCTCGATGAACTGGGGCACCGCCGGCATCACGAAGCGCGACCTGGGCATCGCCGCGATCGCCACGATCGGCTTCATATCGCAGAAGGTCGGCGACCGGTTCGGTGGCCTCATCCTGCGGCCCGATGTGGTCAAGCGTCTGCCCGCCATGGCCGGCCGCACCGCGCTGTACGGCCTGTTGGGCAAGATGCTCGAGGAGCCGATCGTGCCGGATCACGCCCCCGGAACCCTGACGCTGGCCGACGGCATCGAGCAGATGAACCGCACGCAGCGCCGCCGCGGCCTGCGCGTCGTGGTGTCAGATTTCCTGACGCCGGGTGATGAGGTTGTCGATCCAAATACGCCGCCCGACTGGGAGCGCCCGCTGCGCCGTCTGACGGTGCGCAATCAGGTGTTGTGCGTCGAGGTGGTGGACGCCGCCGAGATCAATTTCCCCGACGTCGGCGAGCTGCTCATCAAGGATCCCGAGACCGACTTCGAGCGCTACGTCAACACGTCGGACAGCCGGGCCCGGGACATGGTCGACAAGGCCGCCGCTCAGCAGCGCGCCCGCATCGCGGCCGCCCTGCGCCGGGCGGGCGTCGGCCATATCCAGCTGTCCACCGACCGCGATTGGGTGCAGGACATCGCCCGGTTCGTGCTCAACTACCGCCGCACCGCCACGGTCCTGCACGTGCCGCCTCAGGGGGTGGCGAAGTGAACGCCACGACGGTCGGGCCATTCGACTTCTTCGCCCCGGGGCGGTTGTGGGCGCTGCTGTTGCTGCCGCTGCTGATCGCTTTGTACATCGTCGGGCTGCACCTGTCGAAGCGCTCTGGCATCCGCTACACGAACACCGGCGTGTTGGCCGCCGTGCTGCCGAGGCAGAGCCAGTGGCGCCGGCACGTCAGCGTGGCGATGGCGCTGTGCTCTCTGGTCCTCATCGGTGGCGCCTGGGCGCGTCCCGCCGGCGTCGAGAAGGTGGCGCGCGAACGCGCGACGATCATCCTGATACTGGACAACTCGATGTCGATGTCGGCCAAGGACGTCTCGCCCGACCGTCTGACCGCCGTGCGGGCGGCGGCGCAGGCTTTCGTCGACCAGTTGCCGTTGCAGTACAACGTCTCGGTGGTGTCGCTGAACGCGTCACCGTCATCCCTCGGGCCGCCGAGCACCGATCGTGGCATGGTGACACGCATGATCTCGATGCTGCAGCCCACGAATGGCACCGCCATCGGGGACGCCATCGGCATCGGGCTAGCGACGATCGCCCAGGCTCCGACCAACGGGAACAACGACACGCCGGCCCCCGCCCTGATGATCCTGCTGTCGGACGGCACGAACACGACCGGTTCCGATCCCCTGGAGGCGGCCCGGACGGCCGCCGGCCAGAAGGTGCCGATCTACACGATCGCCTTCGGCACCGCGAACGGGTACGTCGACCTTGACGGGCAGCGCAACAACGTGGCACCGGACAAGGTGACTCTCGGCCAGATCGCTCAGATCACGGGTGGCCGGGCCATGGACGCGGCGTCGGCCGCCCAGCTCAACAACGTCTACACGACGCTGCGCAGCGAGGTGGGCTACGACGAGGTCGACAAGGAAGTGACGGCCAGGTGGGCGCTGTATGCCCTGGCCTTCGCCGTGGTGGCGGCGCTGGGCGCCGTGTCGATGGCAGCGCGGTGGCCGTGATGGTTGTGATGGTGCTCGCATTCATGAGCCCGGGGCGGCTGTGGTGGCTGCTGCTGGTGCCGGTCATCGCCTTGCTCTACATAAGCCTGTCTCTGCGCTTCAGGGGATCGGGCAGTCGCGGCCTGACGCGCCTCCTGCCACAGGAATCGACCTGGAAGCGTCACTTCTCGGTCATCGCGTCCCTGATCTCGCTCGCGGCGTTGGTGCTGGCCTACGCCCAGCCGGCCGCCATGGTCGACGTGCCGAAGGAGCGGGCCACCGTGGTGGTCGCCATCGACGTCTCGGCCTCGATGGCCGCCACGGACATTTCGCCCACCCGCATCGACGCCGAGAAGGCGGCGGCCGTCAGCTTCGTCGACATGCTGCCGGCCGGCTTCAATCTCTCGATCGTCAGTTTCGCGGCGACGGCCAACATCGTGATGGCACCGAGCACCGACCGGGGAGCGGCCAAGCGGGCCATCGAGTCGCTCAAGTTGCAGGCCTCGACCGCCATCGGCGAGGGCATCTACACGTCGCTGCAGGCTCTGACGCTGGCACCGCCCGATCCCAAGCATCCGGACAGCCCGGCGCCCGGCGCCGTCGTCTTGTTGTCCGACGGGTCGACCAATGTGGGGCGTGATTCGTCGACGGCGGCGCAGACGGCCGGCGACCAGGGTGTGCCGATCTACACGATCGCGTACGGCACCTCGAATGGCTACATCATCCAGGACGGCAAGCGCCAGTACGTGCCCGTCGACCACGCCGAGCTCATGCGCATCGCGAATCTGTCCGGCGGCAAGAAGTTCTCCGCGGCCTCGGCGTCGGATCTCGGCGCTGTCTACCAGACGATCGCCCGTGACGTCGGCTACGACCAGGAGATGTCGGAGATCACGGAACGCTTCGCCGGCGCCGCGTTGCTGTTCGCCATCATCGCCGGGCTGGGTGTCGTCTCGCTGGCGGCGCGCTGGCCATGACCGACCCACCGGGGGACATTGCCGGCCGGGTGGCGGCGGTGCGGGCTCGCATGGCCGCGGCGGCGGGCAGGGTGGGGCGTGAACCGTCCGGCGTGCGGCTGCTACCGGTGTCGAAGACGCGCCCGGCGCCCGTGGTGGCCGAGGCGGCGCGCGCGTCGGGCCTGACGCGGTTCGCGGAGAACCGTCCGCAGGAGCTGGCCGCCAAGGCTGCCGACCTGGCAGATCACGGCCTGACCTGGTCGCTGATCGGGCCGCTGCAGACCAACAAGGCGGTGCTGGCGGCCCGGTTCGCGGACGAGTTCCAGGCGCTGGATTCGCTGCGGGTGGCCGAGGCCCTGGACCGGCGGCTGCAGGCGGTGGGCCGTGGCATGGACGTGTTGGTGGAGGTCAACACCTCTGGGGAAGCGACCAAGCACGGCGTCGCTCCCGCCGAAGCCTTGCGGCTGGCCGGGGCATTGGGGGCGTGCTCGTCGCTGCGGCCCGTCGGGCTGATGACGGTGGCGGTCAACAGCGCGGACGAGCAGGCCGTGCGGGCGTGTTTCCGCGAACTGGTGAGGATTCAAGCCCGGCTGCGGGATGTCGGCATCGATTGGCCGGAGTTGTCGATGGGCATGTCGGGCGACTTCGAGTGGGCGATCGAAGAAGGCTCGACGATCGTGCGCATCGGCTCGGCCATCTTCGGGCCGCGCTAGGCCGCCGCCAACCGTCCCAGGGTGATGGCCAGGCGCAACACGTAGGCGTCCCGGGCGATCGTCGGCGAATAGCCGGTGACCTCGAAGATGCGCTTGGTGCGGTAGCGCACGGTGTTTGGATGGATGTACATGTCGCGCGCCGTGGCCTCGATGCTGCCGGAGTGGTCGAGGAAGCCGACGCACGTCTCGAGCAGGTCGGACCCGGCCGCGACGAGCGGTTCGAAGACGTCCGTGAGCAGAATCTGGCGGGCCTCCGGGCTGCCATCCAGGGCACGCTCGGGCAGCAGATCCCGCGCGGAAACAACTGGTGGACACTGCGGCCAGCCGTGCGCCGACGTCGCACCGGAGACGGCCTCGACGGCCGACGCGTGGGCCTGTGCCAGGCCGGCCGCCGGCGGTCCGACGACCACGGGGCCGGTGCCGAAGCACGACTTCAGGGCAGTGGCCGTCCTCAACGCGGTGGCTTCGTGGCCGTCCGGTTGGCTGGTGACGGCGATCAGGCGCTCGCCCTGCAGGGCCCCCAGCGCCGCGAAGCCGGCGGCCTGGGCGGCCTGGTGCAGGCGATCAACCGCATCGGTGCCGTCCGGCCGGGCGCCGACGATCACCGCGACGGGCGCCGCCGCGGGCCAGTTCAGGGTCGAGGCCCGCGACAGGATCGAGTCGTCGACGTTGCCTCGCACCAGGGCGTCGACGACGCGCGACTCGACGTGCTCGTCCCAGGTTCCGCGCGACTCGGCCGCGCGCGCGTACGCCTCGGCGGCGGCGAAGGCCGCCTGGCGCGAGTAGTGCAGCAGTGCGGTCAGCAGCGGCCCCCGGTCGGCCTTCGGCATCAGCGTCGCGATCTGCTGCTCGATGACGGCGATCGACGTGCGCACCAGATCGACGGTCTGCTGCAAGCTCAGCTGGCGGGTCATCGAGCGCGGCGCCACGTTGAAGATGGCGGCCGGATTGACCGATTGGTCGGTGTCGTCGTCGAACCAACTGGCGAAGTTCGTCACCCCGGCCCCGGCGATCATCGTGATCCAACTGCGCTCGTCGGCTCCCAGATTGGTGTACCACGGGTAGGTGGCGTTGATGGCCTGCACCACCGCCGTCGTGATGGCACCGGATTGGGCGCTGAGGCGCTTGACCATGCCCGACCGGACGCGGTCGGACGGCACCAAGGCGCGGCCCGTGCCGGCTGGCGGGGATGCGTGGGGGGCCATCAGCCTCCTTCCTGTCTGGTGACCAGTCTAGATGGTCCGCCTGAGGCCCCGCCGGTGGCTGCGCGGGTGGTTCCCGACCCAAGTTGAGCGTACTACGCTCAACCATGGAATAGGGGACGATGCCGCCTTGTTGACCATGATGGACGCAAAGCGCGTTCCACATACCTGAAGGAGCAAAACGCATCATGACTACCCCATACAACCCACTCAAGGATCTCGACCGGTTGTTCACGTCGGTCGGCCGCGCGGTGGCCGCCGACACCCGCATGCCCATGGATCTGTATCGCAGCGATGACACGTTCGTCGTCAAGATGGACTTGCCGGGCGTCGATCCGAAGAGCATCGACATCGACGTCGACGACCGCACGCTGACGGTACGCGCGGAGCGCGCGCCCGAGGTCGTCGACACCGATAACGAGAAGAGCGGTTGGGTCAGCCGCGAGCGCAGCTACGGCGCCTATGCCCGTCAGATCTCGCTCGGCACCGGCCTCAACCTGGCCAAGATCCAGGCGGCCTACGTCGATGGCGTGCTGACGCTGACGATTCCGGTGGCCGAAGAGGCCAAGCCGCGCAAGATAGCGGTGACGACCGGCAACGGTCACGTCGTCGAGGGGGAAGTGAGCAAGCCGCAGGCCTGACCCCGTCGTCCGCCCCCGCCCCGCCCAGCCATGCCCGGCGGCGGGGGCGGCGCCGTCTAGCGTCGGTTCAGGGGCACGTAGGCGGCGGGCTCGTTCTCGATCACGTTCATGTAGGCCGGACGGATGATGCGCCGGCCCGAGAAGTTCAGCTCCTCGTTGCGGTGCGCCACCCAGCCGACGATGCGGGCCATGGCGAATATCGCCGTGAACAGCTCCGGGGGGATGCCGATGATCTCGTACAGGAATCCGGAGTAGAAGTCGACGTTGAGGGCGGCCGGGCCGCCCTGTTTCTTCACCTGCGACACCAGATCGATCGCCTGCTGGCCGATCAGATCCAAGAACTCGAACTCGGCCAGGCGGTCTTTCTCCACGGCCAGCGCGCGGGCCTGATCGCGCAGCAGAAGGAAGCGCGGGTCGGAGATCGTGTACACCGCGTGGCCCACCCCGTAGATGAGGCCGGAGCGGTCGTAGGCGTCCTTGTTCAGCATGCGCGTCAGGTACGCCCGTATCTCACCGGCGTCCGTCCAATCGTGGATGGCGCCCTTGAGGTGCTCGAACATGTCGGTGACTTCGATGTTCGCCCCGCCGTGCAGGGGACCCTTCAGCGAGCCGATGCCGGCGGCGATCGCCGAGTACGTGTCCGTCAGGGTGGACGACACGACGCGCACCGCGAATGCCGAGTTGTTGCCGCCGCCGTGCTCGGCCTGCAGCACGAGCAAGAGGTCGAGGATGCGGGCGTCGAGCGGCGTGTAGTCCTTGCGCAGCATGTACAAGAAGTTCTGCGCCAGCGACAGCTCCTCCTTCGGCAGGCGAACGTGCAGCGGCAGGCCCTGGGTGTGATGGCGGTGCACGTTGTAGGCATAGGCGATGATCGCCGGGAAGCGGGCGATCAGGCTGATGGACTGCTCCATGGCGTGCTCGGGCGACAGATCCTCGGGGTCCGGGTCGTACGTGTACAGCTCCAGGACGGATCGCGCCAGGATGTTCATGATGTTGCTGCCCCGCAGCGCCAGGATGCTCATTACGGCCTCGTGGGGCAGCGGCATCCGCTCGACGAGCAGCGAGCGGAACGCCTCAAGATCGGCCTTGTCGGGCAGGACGCCGGATAGCAGCAGATAGGCCACTTCCTCGAAGCCGGGCCGGTCGTCGGCCAGCGCGCCGCGCACCAGCTCGGCGACGTCGTAGCCGCGGTAGAACAGCCGGCCGGGCACCGGCACGAGCGCGCCGGCCTCGTCCCGCTCATAGCCGACGACGTCACCGACCTTGGTCAGGCCGACCAGCACGCCGGAGCCGTCGTCATTGCGCAGCCCGCGCTTGACGCCGTAGCGGTTGAAGAGGGCGGGATCGATCTGGGCGGTCTGCCCGATGGTCTTGGCCAGCTGGTCGATCAGACGGTCCGGCGATGTCATCGTGCCTCCTTCGCGTCCGAGGAAAGGTGGTGGATGATCGCCTCGGCGAATCCGCTCGTCGACAGCGCCTTGTCCGGGGAGGGAGCGAGATCGCGCGTCGCCTGGCGGGCGCGGAAGCACGCGGCCATCGCGTCCGTGATGGAATCGGCGGCCTGCTTCCACCCCAGGTACTCGAGCATCATGACGGCCGACAACAGCAGGGAGGACGGGTTGGCCACGCCCTTGCCGGCGTGCTTCGGCGCCGTGCCGTGCGTCGCCTCGAACACGGCGTGGCCGGTCTCGTAGTTGATGTTGGCGCCCGGCGCGATGCCGATGCCGCCGACCTGGGCAGCCAGCGCGTCCGAGATGTAGTCGCCGTTGAGGTTCGGCGCCGCGATCACCGAGAAGTCCGCCGGCCGCTTCAGCGCGGCCTGGAGGAACGCGTCGGCGATCACGTCGTTGACCTGCAGGCCGGGGAACTCCTCGGCGGCCAGCTCGTAGCCCCACGCCCGGAATCCACCTTCGGTGAACTTCTGGATGTTTCCCTTGTGGACCAGCGTCACGGACGGCAGCCCGTGGTCGACGGCATACCGGAAGGCCGCGTGGATCAGCCGCCGGCTGCCCTCGCGGGACATCGGCTTGATCCCGAACGCGCTGGTCTCGGGGAAGCGGACCGTCGTCACGTGGAGTTCGTCGGCGAGGAAGCGATACAGCTTCTGCGCCTCGGGGCTGCCGGCCTCCCACTCGATGCCGGCGTAGACGTCCTCGGTGTTCTCCCGGAAGATCACCATGTTGACCTTCCACGGCTCCTTCACCGGGGACGCCACGCCCTCGAACCACCGGACGGGGCGGACGCAGGCGTACAGGTCGAGCAGTTGGCGCAGCGCCACGTTCAGCGAGCGGATGCCGCCGCCGACGGGCGTCTCCAGCGGGCCCTTGATGGCCACGAGGTAATGCCGGCAGGCCTCCAGCGTGGCGTCGGGCAGCCAGTCGCCGCTGGCCTCGAACGACGCCAGCCCCGCGCCGACGTCCAGCCAGTCGATGCGCTTGACGCCGCCATAGGCATGGGCAACGGCCGCGTCGACCACGTCCTTCATCGCCGGGGAGATGTCGATGCCGATGCCGTCGCCGATGATGCAAGGGATTGTCGGGTCGTCGGGGACGACGAGCCCTCCCTTGGCGTCCAGCGTGATTGCCGTCATTATTCGTGCTCTCCTTCGGATTGGGCCAGCAGGTTCAGCGCCGACCCGGCCCGGAACCAGGCCAGCTGATCGGCACTGTACGTGTGGTTGGCCACCAGCCGCTCCGTCGAACCGTCGGCGTGGCGCAACTCGACCGTCACGGGGCGGCCCGGCGCGAATTCCGGCAGGTCCGGCAACGACAGGCGGTCGTCCTCGCGGATGCGATCGTAGTCGGTCTTGTCGGCAAACGTGAGCGCCAGCATGCCCTGCTTCTTTAGATTGGTCTCGTGGATGCGGGCGAACGACTTGGCGAGAACCACGCTGACGCCGAGGTACCGGGGCTCCATCGCGGCGTGCTCCCGGCTGGAACCTTCGCCGTAGTTGTCTTCCGCGACGATCACGCTGGTCAGCCCGGCCTGTCGATAGGCCCGGGCCGCTGCCGCCGGGGTGACGGGCCGTCCGGAGAGCTGGTCGGTGACGCCCGGCTGGCCGGTGAAGGCATTGACGGCGCCGAGCAGCAGGTTGTCGCTCAGGCGTCCGAGGTGGCCGCGGTAGCGCAGCCAGGGGCCGGCGGGCGAGATGTGGTCGGTCGTGCACTTGCCGGCCACCTTGATCAGCAGCGGGGCGTCGGCGATGGCGCGTCCGTCCCAGGGGGCGAACGGCGCCAGCAGGGCCAGGCGCTCGGATTGGGGGTCGACGGTGATGGGCGCCGGATCGAAGGTCGGTTTGGCGACGGCCCCCGCGACGGCGTAGGCGGCCGGCAGGGCGGGCGCATCCGGTGGCGACAGGCGGACGCGTCGGCCACCCGCCGCCAAGTCGTCCGTGGCGGGATCGAAGTCCAGGCGGCCGGCCACGGCCAGCGCGACCACCATCTCGGGCGACGCCACGAACGCGTGCGTCGTGGGATTGCCGTCGTTGCGCTTGGCGAAGTTGCGGTTGAACGACGTGACGATGGAGTTGGGTCCGGACGCTGCGGCGTCCGTCCGGGACCACTGTCCGATGCATGGCCCGCAGGCGCTGGCCAGGAGCACGGCGCCCAGGTCGAGCAGCGGCCGCAGGAGGCCGTCCCGTTCGGCGGTGGCTTGGGTGGCGGCCGAGCCGGGGTTCAGGAGCAGGGGGGCGGACAGTGTCAGGCCGGCGGCCAGGGCCTGTCGCGCCACGGCCGCCGCCCGGGCCAGGTCTTGGTAGGACGAGTTTGTGCAGGAGCCGATCAGCCCCGCCGTCACGGCCATGGGCCAGGCGTTTTCGCGGGCGGCGGCGCCGAGCTGCGATATCGGTGTGGCCAGGTCGGGCGTGAACGGGCCGTTGACGTGTGGCTCCAGGCCGCTCAGGTCGAGTTCGATCACCTGGCTGAAGAAGCGCTCCGGATCGGCGGCGACCTCCGGGTCCGCCATCAGATCGACCCGGCAGGACGAGGCCTGCGCGGCGACATCCGGCCGGCCCGTGGCGACGAGATAGTCGGCCATCGCCTCGTCGAATGGGAACACCGAAGAGGTCGCGCCCATTTCGGCGCCCATGTTGCAGATCGTCGCCTTGCCGGTGGCCGTGAGGGTGGAAGCGCCGGGACCGAAGTACTCGATGACGGCGTCGGTGCCGCCCGCCACGCCGAGGATTCCGGTCAGCTTCAGAATGACGTCCTTGGCGCTGGCCCAGCCGCCCAGGCGCCCGGTCAACCGGACGCCGATCAGCCGCGGCATGCGCAGTTCCCAGTCCAGCCCCGTCATGGCGTCGACGGTGTCCGAGCCGCCGACGCCGACGCCCAGCATGCCCAGGCCGCCGGCGGTGGGCGTGTGCGAGTCGGCCCCGATCAGCAGGCCGCCCGGCTGCGCGTAGTTCTCCAGAACGACCTGATGGATGATGCCGGCCCCCGGCCCCCAGAAGTCGATGCCGTACTTGTCGGAGACCCGGCGCAGGAAGTCGTACACCTCGGCGTTGGCCGCTTCCGCCGCCGCGAGGTCCGGGGCGGCGCCGGCCTTGGCCTCGATCAGGTGATCGCAGTGGACGGTGGTTGGCACTGCGGTGCGAGACTGCCCGGCATTCATGAACTGCAGCAGCGCCATCTGGGCGGTGGCGTCCTGCATCGCCACGCGATCGGGCCGGAAGGCGGCGTACTCGCCGGCCCTCGGCAGGGCGCCTGGCTGGGCGAGGTGGGCGCCCAGGATCTTCTCCGCGAACGTCAGCGGACGGCCGAGGCGCGATCTGACGTCAGCGGTCGCTTGCGCTAGGCGCTCATACCACCCGGGCACGACGGCATCGGCCATGAACGTCCTCCAAACGGTCGGCGGCGGCGCGGGCAGGTTTGCCCACACCATCTGAACCATTGTGCCGGTTGCGGACGGCGTGGGCTGCGCCGCGCCCGCTGCTTGGACAGCGCGTCAGGCGGCGGGATCCGCGTAGCGGGCGGGCACCTCGGCCACCGCCGGCGCGCTTTGGCGCTTGTCCAGCAAATCGCGGATCTGCGTCAGCAGCTCCTCGGTCGTCGGATCATCGGGCTCGCCGGCGGCCGCTCTCCGGGCCTTCTCTTTGTCCTGCCAGGACGTGTACGGCTTGACGACCGCGAAGTAGACCACGAACGCGATCAGGATGAAGCCAAGCAGCAGGTTGATGAACGTGCCGATGTTGACACCCAGCAGCGTGACTTTGGAGAAGTCGGGCGTGTGGAATACCTTGCCGACGAAGCCCATGATGACTTTTGCCAACTCCTGGACAAGTTCCTTCAGGGCGCCGCCGATGATGACGGCAACGGCCAGGGCGACGAGGTTGGCCTGCATCAAGAAGTCCTTGAAACCCTTCATTTCTCTCCAATCGGTAGAGGACTGACCACTCATCTTAGGCCGGTGCGCCGGGCGTCTAGTCGAAGCTGATGCCGGACGAGTACATCGAGTTGCAAAGTACTTGTACTAAGTGATACGTTGTACTGGTACCAAGTGAAACGATATACCAGTAGATGACGTTGCTATGTAGGAGGTGAACCGATGGACGATCTCACGGAGCTGTTGAAGGGCGTGCTCGAAGGCGCGGTCATGCAGATACTGGCGCAGGGCGAGAACTACGGCTTCAAGATCGTCCGGGCGCTCAACGAGCTGGGATTCGCATCCGTCTCCGAGGGGACGGTGTACCCGATCCTTCTGCGCCTGGAGAAGAAGGGATGCGTGGACGTCGCACAGGTGCGCTCGGAGATGGGGCCGCCGCGCAAGGTCTACACGCTGAACGCCGCCGGCGAGGCGGCCCTGGAATCGTTCTGGCAGCGCTGGCAGTTCATCGCGGCGCGGCTGACAAACCTTAGGGAGGCTCGGGCATGATCGACGGGATCAAGAAGATACGCGCGTGGTTCAAGGACACGAAGAACAGCAAGGCGGCCTGGCGCAGCTACACCGCCCGCAAGGACGCCCTGCCCCACGACTACAAGGTCGTGATGGACGCCATCCAGAACTACCTGTTCAACGTCGCCATGGACCGCCGCGTCATGGACGTCCTGTACGCCGTGCTGGCGCTGCTGGAGGAGGGCGTCGCCGACGGCCGCCGCGTGCTGGATGTGACGGGCGACGACGTCGCCGATTTCGCCTACAACGTGATGGCCGCCATCCAGGCGGACACGTGGACGGGCCGCAAGGCCGCCGAGCTGAACGCTCGGGTTCACCGGCAACTGAAGGGATCCGGCAATGACTGACACACCAGCCGTTCTGATCGAAGGCCTCGAGAAATCGTTCGGCGACAACCACGTGCTCAAGGGCCTGGACCTCACCGTCCCCGCCGGCATCGTCTACGCGCTCTTGGGCGCCAACGGGGCCGGCAAGACCACGACGATCTCCATACTGACGACCTTGCTGCGACCGGACGCCGGCCGGGCGCGGGTGGCCGGCCTGGACGTCGTCGCGCAGGCCGGCCTGGTGCGTCAGGCCATCACGGTGACCGGACAGAGCGTGTGCGTCGACACCGTGCTGACCGGGCGCGAAAACCTCAGCCTGATCGCTCGGCTGCGCCACATCAAGGGGCACGCCGAGTTGGCCCGGCAGTTGCTCGAACGCTTCGACCTGCTCGAGGCGGCCGACAAGCCGGTGTCCACCTATTCGGGTGGCATGAAGCGGCGTCTCGACATCGCGATGAGCCTGATCGGCGATCCCCAAGTCGTGTTCCTGGACGAGCCGACGACCGGGCTCGATCCGGCCGGCCGCCGCGAGGTATGGGCCACGATCAGGGACATGGCCAGACAGGGCCGCACCATCGTGCTGACCACGCAGTACATGGACGAGGCGGCCCAGTTGGCCGACCTCATCGGCGTCCTGAAGGACGGCGTGATCGCGGTCCAGGGCGACCACCAGGCCATCCTGGACGCCGCGCAGTCGGCGGATCTGGAGTCCGCCTTCTTGAATCTGACGGCCGAAGACGCGCAAGGAGAAGCGAAATGAGCCACGGAATGGGATCACTGATGGCCGACAGCTGGACGCTCACCGGCCGCATGCTCAAGCACAACGTCCGCTCGGCTGACACGATCGTGACGACGCTGGTGATGCCCGTCATGATCCTGCTGGCGTTCGTCTTCGTGCTGGGCGGCGCCATGAATACGGGCCCTGTCCGCTACGTCGACTACGTCGTGCCCGTCGTGCTGTTGTTCGCGGTGGCATCGGGCGTGTCGTACACGGCCTGGCGCGCCAACCTGGACGTCAGCCAGGGCATGTACGACCGCTTCCGGACGATGCCGATCGCCCGGGCCGCTATGGCGGGCGGGCACATCGTCTCGTCCGTCATCCTGAACGCCGCGTCCCTGGTGGTGATCTTCGCCATCGCCCTGCTGTGCGGCTACCGCCCGCATCCGGGGGCGGCGGGTTGGCTCGTCACCTTCGCCATCTTGGTGGGCGTGCTGATCGCGTTCGCGATGATGGGCGTGGCATTCGGCATGGCCGCCTCGTCCAACGAGGGAGCCGGGATGTTCGCCTACATCGTCATGGCCCTGATGTTCGTGTCGTCGGGCTTCGCGCCGACGAGCACGATGAAGGCCGGGTTGCGGTGGTTCGCCGACCATCAGCCGATGACGCCGATCATCAATGCGCTGCGGGCCGCCCAGATGGGGCAGGTGGACGCCCGGGCCAGTTGGACGGCGGCCGCCTGGCTCGTTGCCATGATCGCCGTGTTCGGCGCCTTGTCTGTGTGGGCCAGCCGGAAGGCCGAACGCCGCCGCGCCTGACCGGTGGCTCAACACCCGGGGCCGAGTTTGGCAAGTGGGTTGACAACGGCGTAGACTCTGTCAACAGGAGAGTTGTCGAGGTGCAGTGACGAGGGCGTCCAGGGTGAGTGGTGTCACCCGGCCGCTGTCGCATTGGTGGTGAAAAGAGTTGATGTGTGACGCTCTCCCGGTCGTGGCCATGACCCAGGAGAGGGGTTCCAATGCAATCGGTCACAGGGAAGAGAATTCGGCGCGCTGTGGTGGGCGCCTCCAGTTTCGCGTTGCTGGTGATGGCGACGCCCATGGCATCGCTGACCGCGGCGGCCTCACCGGACCCGGTCGGGAAGGCGGCGGACCCGGCGACGCAAATGACGTACCCGAGCGCGTCGGCCTCGGCCACCAGCGTGGGCGGCATCTGGACGGACAAGTCCGTCTTCGCCGCGGCGCCCGACACCTCCGATGGGGGCGCGATCGCCAACGCGGCGCCGCTGGCGCTCGGCCCCGGTGAGCTCGGAGTGGTGCTGTCGGCGCTCGGTTCCACGCGACACGTGACGGCCGAAAAGAAGGTGCCGGTCGATCTCGTCATGATCCTCGACGACTCGCGGTCGATGGTGTCGTGCATCGACCCGGTCGCATGGGGCGCCACGAACTGTGACGCGCCGTCCAACTACCAGGGCTCGCGGGCCTACGCCATGGTCGTCTCGGTGGAGGCCGCCATGGAGGTGATCGCGGACGCCAACCCGGACAACCGCGTGGCCCTCGTCCAGTTCGGCACCGGCGCCGGCGTCGTCCAGGCCCTGGCCACGCCGGCAAAGATCCCCGGGACGAACACCTATGTGACGTTCGTGCCGCCGACGACAACCGGCGGGGCCATGTATCTGCGCACCGCTTCGGCGACTCTGCAGATCGGCACGATCAACAATGTGGCGCAGTCGACGAATCTGCAACTCGGCGTGGTGACGGGCATGCAGGTGCTGGCCAGTCAGCCGAAGGCGACCGTGTCCGGCGCGTCGCAGCGCACGCCGAACGTCCTGCTGTTCACCGACGGCGAACCGACTCTGTCGGCCACCGCGACGTCGTGGTGGGACGTTCCGACAAACGCCGGCACGCAGGGACCGGCCACCCCGGGCGATCCCCAGTACTGCGGCAACGGCTTCAAGGCCGCGCTGGCGGCCGCCTACCTCAAGGGCCAGATCACCGACGTCTACAACGACCCGGCCTTCGACCAGGCCAACGGTGTGAACCCGGTCACCACAAGCGTGTTCACGGTCGGGCTCGGTCTGAGCGCGTTGGCGCCGCAGGGCCGGGACCTGGCGATGGTGACACTGGATCCGGTGTCACAACTGGGACAGACCACGAACATCATGAACAGCGGCTTCACATCGGCGTGGGCGACCTATTCGTCCGGCGGCAGCGTGTCGGTGCCAGTGGCGAAGAGCACCAATTTCACGGTGACGCATCCAACGGGCGCCGCCGCCGTCTTCGATCCCAAGTCTCTCAAGTACGACGACGCGGCGTTCTCCCCGCAGACGATGAGCGACCTGACGGCCGTGTTCCGCACCATTTCCGAGCAGATCGTGGCGGCCACGCCGACCTATCCGGTCGAGATCGAGGACGGGCTCGACGAATCGACGTCGGGCTACGTCACATTCACCGACCCCCTCGGGCCTTTCATGCGCGTGACCGACATGAGCCTGCTGACGTTCTGTTCGGCGCTCACGGCCGGCTCGGTCTGCGTCGGCCAGCAGTTCTCCGCTCCGACTGTCACGTCACTTGGGAATGGCCTTGTCAAATACCAGTTTTCCGGCACATATGCCGCCAACGACATGGCTGGCACCCAGAACACGGCCAACATTGTCGTCACCGTCCAGACGTTTGCCGCGCTCGCGCGCGGGGACATCGTGACCGTCAAGATTCCGGCGGCCTTGCTGCCCATGAACTCGACGTGGATCAACACGGACGATTCGGGCACGCCGACCAGCGTGGAGCAGGCGAACTCCCGGCCGGTCCGGGTCTACTTCAAGGTGGCTCCCAAGCCCGGTGTGATCGACGCCCTGGGCAACCCGATGGCACTCGACGGGGACGGCCTCGGCGACGGTGCGGCGCTGCGCGATTACATCGCCGCTCACACGGTGGCCGGCACGGTTCGTTTCTATTCGGACGACTACGCGGTCGCCGGTGGAGCCGTGACCGCCGCGGCCACCTCCCAGTTCGTCCCCGCGTCCGCCAACGACTACTACCGGTTCGCGGGCGACACGCCGCTGTACGCCGACCAGGCGCTGACCCAGCCGCTCACGCCAGGCTCCTGGGCGGCCCTGTCCGGATCGGGGAAGGCCTGGTTCGCCTTCACCGGGTACGGCATGGGACCGGGCGGCCCGGTGGCCACCACCGTCGCAATGCCGACGACCAAGGACCAGTTGATCGCCGCGCAGGACGCCTCGCACCAGGTCGGTGCGGTGGCCGGACAGATGACGGCGCCCCAAGGCATGCTCGACCTGGCCCGGGCGGGGGACTTCGACGTGCCGAAGTGCCTGACGCCGGCCGCGGTCGGCGGAACTCCGGCCTGCACGACAGCGGACGGCAACATCACCGCGACGGCCGCCATGGTGCGCGCCGGAACCGTGGCGGGCGGCGAGGTCTCGACCGCCCTGGGCAACGATGGCTATGTGGCCTTCGGCCGGCCGGGCGGGCTCATGATCACCCAGTCGGTGCAGGCCGCCCCCGGCCTCAACCCCGACCCCGCCACGGCCTTCCGGCTTGACGTCGCCTTGCGGCAGGGCAGTGCGGCCGGCCCGGCCGTGTCCGGTTCGTTCGCCTACGAGGTGTTCGACTCGTCCGACCTGACGACGCCGGTCAGTTCCGGCACCGTGGCGGACGGCGGCCAAATCGTTCTGAAGGATTCGCAGACCGTCGTCGTCTATGGCCTGCCGGACGGGACCTGCTACGGCCTGCAGCAGACGGCGCCGGCGGCGTACCCCGTGGCTCTGCCCGCCGGAGGGCTCGCCACCGGCACCGTCGTCGCTGGCAGCCAGGCGCAGGCGGACTTCGTCAACACGTATGGGGCGGCGCCGGCGCTGGTGACGCCGCCCGGCGTGGTGACGCAGATGGTCGGCGGCCCTTGGTTGCCGTCCTACGGGTTCGAGGCCCAATCCTGTCCGCAGGGCCGGCCGGCCGGTGACTGCTCGGTGACGCCCGTGCCGCAGACGGGCTCCACCGGCCAGGGCGCGGCGGCGCTGCCGCAACAGTCGTTCGCCGTTCCCGGAACCTACGTCTACACGATCACTCAGCCAGACGACGCGACGTATGCCGGGGTCTCCCTGTCCGGGGCCGTCTACCGCTGGGTGGTCACCGTCACCGACGCCGGGACCGGCCAACTCACGGCCACCGGCCAGCTTCTGAAAGTGGCCGACGACGACGGGGTGCGGCTCGATACGCCGAGCGTGGTCTCCGAGGCCACGTTTGTCAACGTGTTCAGCGCTGATTCCATCCACGAACCCTTGGCGGCGGCTAAGACGGTGATCGACCGGTCGACGGCTGCGGGACTGGCCGGTCAGCCGAGCGTGCCTACCCACTCCTACGAGTTCGCGTTCGCCTATCTGGGGGCGCAGGCGCAGGCCGGCACCCCGGCCGGGTCGCCAACGCCGCCGGTCTTCGCGGACGGAGCCGGCGGGTCGTCCACGGCGACCGTGCGATCGGAGGGCAGTGAGGTCGTCTCCCCACAGGTGACCTTCGACCAGACCGGCATCGGGTACAGCTTCTACTTCAGCGCCTCCGAGAACGCCTCGGCCTTGCCGCCCGGCGTGACCGGCTCAGCGGCGGTTTGGATCTGGCGGGTGGACATCACGGCGCAGGACGGCGCCCTGCAGGCCGCCCTGGCGACCTGCCAGACCACCCGCGAAGCGGTGACGGCGTCCGCGCCCTATGGGTCGTGCGACCCCGGCACGGGTGTGTACGCGGCCATGGATCCGGCGTTCGAGAACACCTCCGCCCCCTTGCCCGCCCCTGTCACCTTGACTGCCACGAGCGCGCTAGTCGGGCGGCCCTGGTTGCCGGCGGACGACTTCACATACACGTTGGCAGGCGCCGACGCCGCGACGTCGGCCGCCATCGCGGCCGGAGCGTTGACGATCAACGGGTCGGGACCATGCCCCGCCACCGTGGCCGGCGGCCAGGCGAGCGTCACGGTCGGTTCGTCGGCCGCAAGCGGCGGTCAGGCGGGCTTCTGTCTCTCGTTGGGCTTCAGCCAGCAGGGCGTCTACCAGTTGACGCTGGCTCAGACGGGTCACGACGGGCCGTCGTACGGCATGACGTACGACACGCAGCCGCTCGTCTTCGACGTCGTCGTCACCGACCCGGGCACGGGCACACTGCAGTCGGCGGTGACGTTGCGCAGCGGTGAGGCCACCTTCACGAATCGCTACGCCGCCGCCTACACGTTCGGCGGCATCGGCATCGACAAGACGCTCGTGGGACGCGACCTGAACGCCGGCGAGTTCTCCTTCACGTTGACCGGGGCCGACCCGGCGTCTGCGGACGCCGCCGGGCTTGGCGGCACCGGAACGGGCACCGTCGTCAACGCGAACGACGCGGCCGATCCAGGGCCGACGCCGGCGCCGGCCGAGTTCGACTTCACGCAGGACGACGTCGGGCAGCACTATCGCTACGCGATCAGCGAGGCCCGGGACGGGGCCTTGCCCGGTGTGACATACGACCAGACCAGCTATGCCATCGACATCGCACCAGCGATCGACGCGGCCACCGGCCAGATGTATGCGGTGGTCAATGTCGCGGACTCGGCGACGGGGGCTTCAACGACGTACGATTCGCGCGTCGACGACGTTGTGGTCGCCTTCGTCAACAAGTATCGGGCGGCGCCGGTCGCCGTCACGCCCAGCTTCACCAAGACGCTCGACGGGCGCGCCTGGACCGACGAC
>Ga0209629_10000423_pt1 | contig 22916 bp, 26 predicted proteins | sample TergutCu122P5_FD_187286 | JGI IMG/M metagenome (GOLD analysis project Ga0209629, IMG submission 187286) | Cubitermes ugandensis P5 segment gut microbial communities from Kakamega Forest, Kenya - Cu122 P5 (SPAdes) (version 2) | ecosystem: Host-associated > Arthropoda: Insects > Digestive system...
CCTTTTTCTTGAATCAATTCAATTGATTTGCTACGATTGGTACTCTCAACCCACAAGGCAATCTTGAATTGCAGGGGATTATACTTTTTACAATCCTTTGTAGAGGCATATTTCGTACAATCAGCATAGGTAAAAAATCCATTTTCAATCGGGTCACGCAGAGGAATTTCACCCCCACGTTCCCACAGAACTGTATGTGAAAGCCTCCCTTCATACGGTTGTCTGCTTCCTGTTTCTATTTGACAGAATGCTACAAGGTTCACTTGCGTTCAACTATGTTTTCTTTGCATGTGCTTCGCACGCAACGAAAACTTATTTATTGCACGCTGGCGTTTTTTGTTAAATTACACACAATCAGTCAATTTTATGGTAAGTTCCGGTATTTTCCCAAATGGGTAAGAACTGCAATTTTTGTTCAAGGCGCAATTCGTCGCCACTTAAGGTGTAATACATGACATATGGTAAATCGCTGGTGTTTTTAATTTCTTTTCCATTATCACTGATTTTTTCAGGATAAAAAATGATAGTATTCTCATTATACATTATACGCCCTTCTACAGTATGTTTTCCTTCAAATTTCAGCTTATTTGCTGCAAAAGTATATTGGGTATTAGAGGCGTTCTTCAAACCTGAATACCTGTCTTGCTCACTTAACCCCGGATGCCACATACCCGGTAATCAGGTGCCCGGTATATTCTGTCGCAAACATCCACGTAGCTGTCTGCGGACATACACCCCAGCTTGCGTGAAACTCGTTAGTGGCAGTGTATTTTTGTTTCATTCTTGTAAAGTGTAATTTGCACTTCGACCACCTTCCTCTTCTTGTTGCAAAATTCCTTTTTCTATCAAGTCCTTAATGTCTCGCAAAGCGGTGTCCGAAGAAGTTTTTGTAATTTTTGCCCACTTGGAAGAGGTAAGTTTACCAAAGAAATCGTCAAACAATTTGTTTATCATCAAGCGTTGTCGCTCGTTGATTAAAATTTCTTTGTGCTTTTCCCAAAATTCTGCCTTGCGTAAAATGTTTTGCATACTTTCTTCGGTTTCAAGCAATGCGTGTTTTAAACAAGTCAAAAACCAAATCAACCATTGTGTTATGTTGCCTTCGCTGTATTGCTCACTTTTAAATGTTTCGTAATAAACGTTTTTCTCTTGCTGAATTTGGTTTGACAAACTGTAAAACCGCTCCGTACTATTCTCGCTACGAGCCAATAACATATCGGAAATTGCTCTTGCAATTCGTCCGTTTCCGTCGTCAAATGGGTGGATAATGATAAACTCGTTCTTTTGTCAATGGCTTTCTAAAATTTTACCCTGCAACAGACGAACTTCTCCCAATGCCGCACTCACAGCCGCATTTTTATCCGCTGTGTCGCCCGCGCATTGCCACTAACGGGTTGCCCGCATGACGGAGTTGCGGGGGGAGTAATACAAATTGTCCCCGATAAGGGTCAGGGATACCTCAGGCATACTTCTGAGATTCACAGTGCCTAAAAAAAGTTAAACAAACAAGATGCGAATAATTAAAAAAGGAGTTAGATATTTAACCTATCTAATAGATCGTAAATATTAAATTTTCTTCCTACTTTTGCGGCAGAAAAATAACAACTATGGCTTATTTAGAAAATGAAAATCTTCTCCTTCGAGCATTAGAACCTGAAGATTTAGACGATTTATACCGTTGGGAAAATGATTCCAACCTGTGGAAACATGGTTCTACTCTTGCGCCCTATTCCAAGTTTGCATTACGCGATTATTTGATTAATTCCATGAATGATCTTATTCAAAACCGGCAACTGCGTTTGGTGGCAGTCGATAAAAAAACAGGCCAATCGATGGGTACGATTGACCTGTATGATTACGACCCGATTAATTTGCGCGCCGGAATCGGAATATTATTGGATAGTAACTATCGCAATAAGGGGTTTGGGAAAGAAATTCTTGATCTTGTCAAAGAATATGCCTTTCAAGTTTTACATCTGAACCAATTGTTTGCTTACATCCCGGAGAGCAATATTCCCAGTTTCAAATTGTTCACCGCCTGCGGATATGTGCAGCGCGGATTGTTGAAAGACTGGATAAAAACTGCTGCCGGATTTGAAGATGTTTACTTCTTATCCATCACCCGCCAAACATAAACAATATATGCCAGCACAGGGACAATAAAGATAGAAACAATCGACATTGCTTTCAACGTGAACAAACTCGAACTGCTATTCGTAAGCGTCAGCGAACTTTGCAAGTCGGAAGACGGATAATAAGCTGTGTGATGAAATCCTGCAATAAGCAAAACAACCAAAACAACCAAAACCGTACCAATCCCTGCCGACCAGATTCCACGAATGAATTTGGGTTGCAGGTAAGACTTGATGAATCCGTAAAGAACCAGAACTACTCCAATTAAAAGTACAACAAGTAACACAGGCAACTCCAATAAATTGTGCAAATATTTATACGGTTCTATTGAAATAACAGTAACCTTTGTAACAGGGTCCACCGAATAAGCATAGCCGGATTTGAATAATAACGCGATTAAATACCACAAGAAAAAAATCAGAAATGGGATAGCATTGTTGAACAATTCTTTCCGGGCATTTTTACGAATTCCTTCATCGTCGATATTATTAATGAAATACAACGAACCTAAGCAGCGGGACAAGAAAAATATCGCCAAACCAAGCACTACGTTCATCGGATTTGCTACTGCTTCCAAACCATGCCATCCGGTTGTCCAAGAAGAAATAACTCCGAAATCGGTAATATTGCCTTTATTCACGACAAAGTTTGCGCCATAGAAAAAAGTAGATACGGCTGCGCCAATTAAAATCGGCGCTAAAAGTCCGTTTGCAAACAAAAATGCTTTATATGTCTTGCTCCCCAATAAATTATTCTTTTTGTGCATAAATTCGTATGAAACGGCTTGAACTACAAAACTGAAAAGCAACAACATCCAAACCCAATATGCACCGCCGAAACTGGTCGAATAAAACAATGGAAATGACGCAAAGAAAGCGCCGCCAAATGTTACAAGCGTAGTAAATGTCAATTCCCATTTTCTTCCCATCGAATTCAATAACAGGTGTACGTCTTTTTCTTTTTTACCTAATTGATATATCAATGATTGTCCTCCTTGTACAAAAAGCAGGAAAACCAATAACGCTCCCAACAGGGAAACAAGGAACCACCAATAATGTTGATAAAATGCATGATCCATAATGCTTAATAATTTAATGGGTTATTAGATAAATCTTCTTCATTTTTTACATTTTCAGTTTCCGGTCCGACTTTGATTTGCTTGAACATAATCATTAATTCGGCAGTTATTAAAACGGCAAACAAAATAAGGAAAACAAAGAATGTCAATTGGACTGCTGTCGTATTGATTTTTGATACGGCAACGTTTAACGGAAGGACATCCTGGATTGCCCAGGGCTGACGGCCTAATTCGGCTACCATCCAACCAGCTTGCGAGGCTAAATAAGCCAAAGGCACAGATATGATACATACCCATTGTAACCATTTCATTTTAGCGAATTTATTGTTATTGCTGTAGATCCAAACTAAGATAAACAGTATAAGGAAAAATCCGCCTAAAATAAACATGATGTGGAAAGAATAAAATACCAAAGGTACATTGGGAACCGTATCGGCAGGAGTATTTAAATAGCCATAACCAAAATAGGCAAAATTTTCAACCAATACTTTCCGGGCATCTGCTTTTGCAGTTTCGTCACCGGCGGCTTTAGCTTGTCGATAATCGGCTAAGGCCTTGACAGCCAACTGCCCTCTCTGAATTTTTTCAGCAGTTGATAATGCTTTTCCTTCCGGCGTATTATAACCACCGTTTATTAAATTATCAATTCCTGGAACGAAACTGTTAAAATGACGGTTGGAAAGAAATGAAAGCAAACCGGGAACAGGAACCGAAACTTTGAAAATAAATGGATCTTTGGAATCATTGGCTTGTTTGCCGGGAGTTAAAATACCGCCGACTAATAAATTAACCTCGTTACCACCTTCGTACAAGCCTTCCATAGCCGCCAATTTCATGGGTTGTTTCTGAGCAACCTGATGAGCAGAACCGTCGCCTGTCCACCATGTCAAAACAATGCCTGCAAATCCGACGATACAAGCTACTTTGATACTATCCAAAGCAAACGTTTTTTCGCGTTTTTTCAACAGTAACCATGAACTGACTCCCAACACGACGGCAGCGCCCAAAACCCATGCGGAAGTTACCGTATGGAAAAATTTGTTTATCGCTACAGGAGATAAGGCAACCGCCCAAAAATCCCTCATTTCGTTGCGAACCCAGTCAAGATTGAACGACTTACCGGCAGGATATTGCATCCATGCGTTGGCAACCAAAATCCATAAGGCTGAAAGCGTTGCACCGCCTACAACCAACCATGTAGAAGTCAAGTGAAATGATTTGCTCACTTTGTTCCATCCGAAAAACATTACGGCAATAAATGTCGCCTCCAAGAAGAAAGCAATAATTCCCTCAATGGCTAAGGGTGCGCCGAAAATGTCGCCCACAAACCAACTGTAATTAGACCAGTTGGTTCCGAATTGAAATTCGAGGATAATCCCCGTTGCCACTCCAATGGCAAAATTAATGCCAAAGAGTTTCATCCAAAATTTGGTTGTTTTCAACCACTTTTTATCTCCCGTTTTTACATAGATTGATTCCATGATACCCACAATTAAGCCTAATCCGAGGGTAAGCGGAACAAACAACCAATGAACAATCGCAGTCAGAGCGAATTGCGCTCTCGACCAATCAATTAGAGACATGTCAATTTGATTCATTTGAATGGTTTTTATTGTTAATAATATATGTTTTTGTTAATTCTTTCGAAACATATTCGCTTTTTTCTTTATCCGTATCAAATCGTGAATTGAGAAAATTTGGAAAGAAAAACACTCTTAGTATGGCAAACATAATGAAAAGTTTGACTATGATAATAATCCACAGTGGTTTTCCCCATGTGAGGTTTTTGAACCCATCAATATACATGGCAAAAAAATCCGATATATTCTTAATCCTTTCCATATTAGTTATTTAAAAACCTATAATTTCACGGCGTAAAATTAAGTTTTTTTAGTTATCACGTTGTTATATATTATATTCAAAAATTTATATATTTAATTTATATGCTGTTTTCGGTATTCACTTGGAGTCAAATTCAGATGTTTTTTACAAAAAATAGTAAAATGACTCGGCGATGAAAACCTGAACTCATCAATAATTTGACCTAACGGAATATTTTTATCCGAAAGTTGTCCGGCAATATATTTCATTTTTTGATTTTGCAGCCAAAGATATGGATTTTCATTAAAGTTTTTCTTGAAGATGCGGTTAAAAGAAGACAGCGAGTAGTTACACATATACGCAAGTTCCTTTACAGAGCTTGCATTCAAATAATTTGCCAATACAACATTTTTAAAATCAAGGTTTTTACTGATAATTGGAGCAAACAAGCCGGCAATTTCTTGTTTGGTATAAAAATAACGCAAAATATAAAACAGTTCTTTTTGTTTTATTTCATGAAAATGTTTACAAAAAACACCTTCATTCATATAGAAAATCATGTTTGACAAAAATCTTTTCAACGGTTTGTTGATTCGTAACATGAAAGAATTTGATGATTTTTTGTCGAGGAGCATTGAAAGATCTTCCAGCGCTTTTTTTTCACACAAGTCAATGGGCTTGTTAAAGTAATTCATACAAAGAAGAGCGTCGGTATTTGCATAAATCTTGTAGTCTGAAGACATTGGAATAAACCAGAGCATATCTTTTTTAATAGTATAAGTCTGAGATTCATAAAACAGATTGACACGTCCGTCGATTAAAAAAAACAAACAATGATGCTCTTTGTTAGAAGGGACAACAAATTCTCCTTGCTTGATCCGGCAAATCTGAAATCCGATGTTATAGTCGGAAATGTAGCTACTGCAAGTTTTATGTTCCTCCAAATAAAAAACGCTCATACCTTCTTTTCTATGAATATTTTTCTGCAAAATTAAAATTTCTTTATTGAAATACATCATATTTTTCCTGTTATTTTGCTTAATTGCGTAAATTTTTTTAATTTTGCATCGTTTTCATGTGAGGCCCAGGTGGTGAAATTGGTAGACACGCCACTTTGAGGGGGTGGTGCCGGTTACGGTGTGTGGGTTCAAATCCCGTCCTGGGCACAAAAAATAATGCCAACAAACTGTTATTTACATTGTTGGCATTTTATTTTTGAATGATACCCCCTAAAAATCTCCATTTCTTATCCTGTCATTCATATTCACCTTCTTCCCATAAAACATTTTATAGATGATTCGTTTTATGACAATCTTTATATTTTTTACTGCTTCCACAAAAGCATAAATCTTCATCATCCATAATTGGCTCTTCTTTGTTTAAGGCTCATTATCTGCCAACCGTGATTTATTAAATCTTCTTTTATTGTATTTTTAGTAAGCATGTATTTTATTGTCATTTCAAATACATCTGCAAAACTTTTTTTTGCATGTTCTTCCGAATCTCCATATTCAGATAAGTCTAAAGCCGGACAATAGACAATATAAGATTCATCTTCTTTGAATAAATACATTCCAAGATTTACATTTACAGATTGTTCCTTAAAATCTAATTTTCCGGTAAAATTTAGTTGTGACATTTGTTATTACATTTATTACTGCAAAGATTCAATATTTGTTTTGAAAATAAAAGCAGTATTGTGCAATTTATTATTTCTTGTGCAAAAAAAGATGTTGTAATTTGTCCTATTTTCAAAACCGTAACAGATGTTACAGTTTTCAAGAAATAGTTGCCTTACCTTTGTAAATCAATAGAAGGTTACACTATCTAATTAAAAAATTAGAAACTAATTAATTTCAGTAATTTTATGGAAAATAATAAGAATCTCACTATAGGAGAGATAGTAACAAAAGATTTTAGAACTGCTGCCGTTTTTTCGGAATACAGAATTGATTTTTGCTGCGGAGGCAATAAAACTTTGAAAGAGGCGTGTGAAGAAAAATCGGTAAATATTGCAGAACTGCAAGATAAATTAGACAAAGCGGCTAAAGGCAAAGCGGAAGGAATGGATTTCAATTCGTGGCCCTTGGACTTATTAGTCGATTATATTGAGAAAACGCATCACCTGTATATAAAGGAGAAAGCGCCCGTTATTCTGCAGTATTTGGAAAAAATAGAAGAAGTTCATGGAGGAAGGCATCCCGAATTAATTCAAATTCACGATCTCTTCTCTCAGTCGGCAGAAGCTTTGGCTTTGCACCTGCATAAAGAAGAAAGAATATTGTTTCCTTTTATCCGGCAATTGGTTGAATATAATAATTCCGGTCATCGCATGAGTCCCGGACATTTCGGAACAGTTGAAAATCCAATTGCTATGATGATGGAAGAGCATACTACGGAAGGAGAACGATTCGAAAAAATCTCGAAATTATCCGGCGGATATACCGTTCCCGAAGATGCCTGCAACACCTATCGTACTACTTACGCTATGCTTGATGCGTTTGAGCAAGATTTGCATAAACATATTCATTTAGAAAATAATATACTTTTTCCTAAAGCAATAGAATTAGAAAAAGCGTTGTCGGACAATGGATAAGAAAAAAAATGGCATAAAAACTTTAAAAATATGTTATAGAATATGTTTTTTTATTTGGTCAAATGAAAAAAAACTCATTCCTTTGTACCCGATAACCTAAAACAATCTTTTTGCCTTACAAGGCTAATGCCTATTAAAAACTGAAATAAAAAGGAATCCTGTGAAGTGGTTCCTTTTTGTGTTTTAAAAGAATTAAATTATCTTTGCAACTGATTTATAATACGATTCTCAAATCAATGAAAAATATAAGAAACTTCTGTATCATTGCACATATCGATCACGGTAAAAGTACTTTGGCCGACCGGTTATTAGAATATACCCAAACGATCAGCGCTAAAGAAATGCAGAATCAAGTCCTGGATAATATGGATTTGGAACGCGAACGGGGAATTACCATCAAGAGCCATGCCATTCAAATGCAATATCAACTCCCCCTGACCCCATCAAGTGGAGGGGGGAACACTTCCTCTCTTGTGGAGAGGGGGCAGGGGGGAGAGGTTTATACCCTAAATCTGATAGACACTCCGGGACATGTGGATTTTTCATACGAAGTTTCCCGCTCCATTGCTGCCTGCGAAGGCGCCCTTTTGATTGTCGATGCTTCGCAAGGCATTCAGGCGCAAACAATCTCCAACCTTTACATGGCTTTGGAAAATGATCTGGAAATTATTCCCGTACTCAATAAAATCGATTTGCCGCAGGCGATGACGGAAGAAGTAGAAGACCAAATAGTCGAATTATTGGGCTGCGAACGTAAAGATATTATTCGCGCCAGCGGAAAGACCGGCGAAGGCGTTTACGAAATTCTCAATGCCATCATAGAAAAGATACCTGCTCCGAAAGGCGACCCCGATGCTCCTCTGCAAGCTTTGATTTTTGATTCGGTCTTCAATGCTTTTCGCGGAATCATTGCTTATTTCAAGATTGAGAACGGTTCTATCCGGAAAGGCGATAAGGTCAAATTTATTGCCACCGGAAAAGAATATGAAGCCGACGAAGTAGGCGTTCTCAAATTGGAGATGTCTCCCCGTGAAGAAGTTACCTGCGGAGATGTGGGTTATATCATTTCCGGGATAAAAGTTTCAAAAGAAGTGAAGGTAGGGGATACCATAACCCATATCGACCGGCCTGCAAAAAAGGCAATAGCAGGTTTTGAAGAAGTCAAGCCGATGGTTTTCGCCGGCGTATATCCGATTGAAACCGAAGATTTTGAGAACCTGCGCTCCTCGCTCGAAAAGTTGCAGTTGAACGATGCCTCTCTGACCTTCCAGCCTGAATCGTCCGTTGCGCTTGGTTTCGGTTTCCGCTGCGGATTCTTGGGATTGCTTCACATGGAAATCGTGCAGGAACGGTTAGACCGTGAGTTCAACATGGACGTGATTACGACTGTTCCAAACGTTTCCTATAAAGTTTACGACAAACACGGCGATTGCAAGGAAGTGCACAATCCGGCCGGATTGCCCGAGCCGACTTTGATAGAACACATTGAAGAACCTTTTATTCGCGCTTCCATCATCACCAATATGGCTTATATCGGGCCGATTATGACTTTATGCCTTGGAAAGCGAGGCGTTTTGATCAAGCAAGATTATATTTCCGGCGACAGGGTCGAGATTATTTTTGATTTACCACTGGGAGAAATTGTTATTGATTTTTACGATAAATTGAAAAGCATTTCAAAAGGGTATGCCTCTTTTGATTACCACATACACGATTACCGTCCGTCGAAATTAGTTAAATTGGATATTCTGTTGAACGGAGAGCAAGTCGATGCCCTCTCTACATTAACCCATATAGACAATGCCACCACTTTCGGTCGCCGGATGTGTGAAAAACTGAAAGAATTAATTCCACGTCAGCAATTTGATGTTGCCGTTCAAGCCGCTATCGGAGCGAAAATCATTGCCCGCGAAACCATCAAAGCGGTTCGCAAAGACGTGACCGCCAAGTGTTACGGCGGCGACATCACCCGCAAGCGAAAACTGCTCGAGAAGCAGAAAGAAGGAAAGAAACGCATGAAACAGGTGGGAAATGTCGAAGTACCTCAGAAAGCGTTTCTGGCGGTATTGAAGTTGGATTAATTGATATTTCTTAGTTCGATTTCAAATATTCACCATTTAAGGTGAATAAAGCACATAATTATTTCAGTAACTTTGCAAATCATTATAAATACGCCATATCATGATAAAAAACAATCTTCCATCCGTTTACATTGCAGTAAAAAGCAAAAAATTGAGTATCGAATTCAGCGATGTAATCAATAAGTCGAAATACGCAGAAGTTGTCGATACCTTTTATACATTGAAAGAATGCAAGGAAAAATTGGCTATTCGAAGGCCGAATATACTCCTTTTAGGTTTAGATTTGCCGGGTATAAACTGGATCGACTTCTGTTCCGAACTGCGAAATGATTATCCGGCTTTGAAAATCTTGTTGATTTCATCATACGATGAATACTTCATTTTTAAAAATTCCTTAAATGATCCGAATTTAACGTCAGGATACATTTCGGTCGATGCTTTACCGAAAGTCATAGCATCCGGAATAAAAGGAGTTTTAAGCGGAGGATTTTTCTGCTATGACAAGGTTATATTTTATAGAAACGTATCATCAGAAAACAAAGCAGCGCCGGAAGAGTACCCTGAAAGCATCAATCAGATTCTTCGGGAAATCACAAATACGCTGAAAGACGAGCTCGACAATCAGGAAAAGATAAAAAAGATATCCTTGATTATCGATGCAATCGAAAATTATCGCAGAATACTTATTCAAGATTTGCTGGGGGAAGATATGGATCATACCGATGACAATAGTTATGATGAAAATTTAGCGCTCCTTTTTGAAAATCTGTTTGTAAAGGGACTTAACAACTGGGAAATAGCGACTATGCTGAATGTAAATATCGAAACGGTCAGAATCTACCGGATGGATTTTATTTTAAGAATCAGTAAAAATTCCGTAGCTTTCGCCAAAAAAAAGGATGGTGAAATAATCAAACTCAATCGACGCGAACGCCAATTACTTCGATTGATTGCGGCCGGTTACAGAAATGAAGAAATAACGCAGATACTGGGTATATCAATGAATACCGTTCACACTCACCGTGAAAATCTTAGTTCCAAATTAGGATTTAATAACACCATGAAAATGATATTATATGCCATAAAAACAGGTCATATCAAATTGGAAGAAATCGATGATTTATTAGAAGAGAGTTAAAAATAAAAAATACATTCATTTAATTTAAAAAGTTATGCCAACGAAAGTTATATTAAAAGTGACTAAAGGTGAGCGTGCTGGAGACCAATTCAGCTTCGACCAAAGAGAATCCCTGATATTAGGGCGGCAGGATGATTGCGGAATTATATTTCCCGATGCATCCATATCTCGTTATCACTGTCTTATAGATATTGATCCTCCCGAAATGATGATCAGAGATTTCGGCAGTCTCAACGGTACCTGGTTGAATGGCGAAAATATTGGTCAGCGAAATGCAGATGTTTCGGCAGAAGAAGGGCGAAAACAGACCTATAAATTATTCCGTTTAAAGGCCGGAGATAAGCTGGGACTGGGAAAAAGTTGCGAAATTGGATTAGAGGTAGTACTTCCTGAATTTTGTGCAGACTGTCTTTGCGAAATCGAAAAGCAGGAATATTTCAATGCCAATCATCAGGCAGTTTGTCCTAATTGTCATGCTAAAGCCGAAAAACGCAAAAAAGATGAAGAAGCGGCAAGACTTGCCGAGCAGAAAGCAGAAAAGGAACGTCTTAAAGCCGAGCAACGGGAAAGAGAATTAGCGAAACAAATAAGAGAGGCACAAGAACAAAAAGAAAAAGAACGATTGGAAATAGAGCGTCTCGAAGCTAAAAAACGTGCAGAAGAAGCAGAAATAAAACGCAAGAAAGAGGAAGAACAAATAAGACAGGAAAAAATCCGTCAAGAAGAAGAGGCAAAACGAATCGCTGCCGAAAGAGATATTCGAAATAATCGCAAATGCCAAATTTGTGAAACGCCTCTAACAGGAGGACCCAATGAATCCAATATTTGTCCTTCCTGCCGTAAAAATCCGGAAAAAGCTTTGCAAATATTAATTCTGCAAGCGCTGAAAGGCAAAAAGGATGTTCAGGAAATTGCAGGATACCGTAATATCAAACTTCTCGGCAAAGGAGGAATGGGCGCTGTGTGGTTGGTAGAAGAAGAAAAAACCGGTGAAGAAATGGCGCTTAAATTAATGCTTCAGGGAGCGGCTGCCGATGCACATAGTAAAAAAATATTTTTGCGGGAAGCATACTTAACCGGACAATTAGATCATAAAAATGTGGTTCGCCAATTTAAATGCGGACAATCCGGAGACGCATATTTTATCCTCATGGAGTTATGCCGGGGCGGAAGCGTAGATGAACTGATGAAAAAGAAAGGCGGTAAATTGGATATTGATCTGGCTACTCATATCACATTGCAAGTTTTGGAAGGCCTTCATTATGCCCATCATGCACAAGTAGTCGCCACATTAAAAACCGGTGAATTGGTGGAAGCAAAAGGAGTTGTTCACAGGGATTTTAAACCGGCAAATATTTTTCTTGCCGACAATTCATCACGTCCCGTTGCAAAAGTTGCCGATTTCGGATTGGCTAAAACTTTTGATACTGCCGGATTATCCGGTAATACCAGCGACGGCGTTTATGGAGGAACAATCGTTTTTATGCCCCGCCAGCAGATAATCAATTTTCGGTATGCAAAACCGGAAGTAGATATTTGGGCAGCCGCAGCCAGCTATTATAATATGTTAACGGGACACTTTCCCAAAGATTTTTCAAGAGGCGACGCTGCGAGTATAGTTCTTTATACATCTGCCGTTCCTATTCGAGTAAGAAATCCGCAAATTCCTAAACGATTGGCGGAAGTAATCGATGCAGCGCTTATTGATAATCCGAAGATTGGAGTACCATCTGCTTTAGAGTTGAAAAAAAGAATAGAAAGCGCATTATGATTTATTCGGAACTTTTCAAATACGGTTTTCTTGCCGGCGCTTTGGTTGACATCGGCAAGAGCCGTACATCCAATCAGGATGAAGTGATTTTATGCCCGGAACTTGGATTTTATGCCGTATCGGATGGTATGGGCGGATTAATGAATGGAGGTAAAACCTCTCAAATGATCAAACAGATTTTACCCGAAATGATTAAATCTGCATCAAGTGATTTAATGAAAAAATCTTCACCAAAAACTGCCGCCAACCTTCTGAAACAACAAATCCGCTTGATCAGCGATACCATTTATGAGACCGGTAATAAAGGTCACCGGTTTACTTTCGGGGCGACTTTGTCTGGCGTCTGGTTAGTGGGGAATCATGCCCTGTTCGTAAATCTCGGCGATAGCCGCGGATACCTGTTGCGACGATATCAAAGAAATATCGAACAAGTAACAACAGATCATAATGTAGCGGCATTATTGGTTGCACGGGGAGAAATAACCAAAGAAGAAGCACGTTCGCATCCGTCAAGTTCCAGTCTCACCCGTTTTGCGGGTATGGAAGCTCCGGCCGCACCGGAAGTATTTATCCGGAAAGTGCATCCGGGCGATCGCATTCTCTTATGCAGCGACGGCATGCATGGGATGATGAACGATTCGGTTTTACTGCCCATTATGCGTTCTATCCAAAGTCCTGTACACGTATGCGAGCGGTTGATAGAAAAAGCCAATGCCAATGGCGGGCGCGATAATATTTCGGTTGTGTATATTAAGGTTGCAAAGAAATGAAAAATATATTCCTTAGATTATTCGGTACCACAAAAAACGATCAAATTACAGTTCATCAAAACGATTTGATTCCTCCTGTTACGGAAAACATTTCAATCGAAAAAGGGAATACCATTCTTGGTTTATACACCGTCGAATCTGATGCATTTATCGGCGGTTTTGGCCGTGTTTACCGCGTCTATCACACCGGATGGAAAGTCGATCTGGCAATGAAACAGCCACACCGAGAAAAGTTTATCACTGAAGACGAAAAGAAAATGTTTACCAATGAATGTAAACACTGGATCGACTTAGGTTTGCATCCAAATATTGTTTCATGTTATTACGTGCGCGAAATCGACGGCATCCCTTCCATTTTTGCTGAATGGATGGACGGCGGAAGCCTGAAAGACGCTATCAAAAAAGAAACCTTGTATGAAGGCGATGAAAAAGAAGCCTTAGAACGTATTCTCGATATTTCCATACAATTTGCTCGCGGCTTGCATTACGCACATGAACAAGGCTTGATTCATCAGGATGTGAAGCCCGACAATCTTCTCTTGACCGGAGACGGCAAGGCAAAAGTGCTTACGGCTAAAGTTGGCGATTTTGGTATTGCGGGAGCAAGAGCGATGATAGCCAATGCTAATGCAGGTTTAGCAGAAGGAGGAACGATTGTGACGAATGGTAACGCCTACACTCCGGCTTATTGTTCGCCGGAACAAAAGCAGGGTGGGGGATTGACCCGTCGCACCGATATCTGGAGTTGGGCAGTATCGGTATTGGAAATGTTTCTGGGCGACCGGCTGTGGTTGGACGGAGCAATAGCCGGAATGGCTTGCGAAGATTATTTTGAAATGGACATGCGAGTACCGATGCCCGAGGCGATGAAAGATTTATTGCGATGGTGTTTTAAGATAGACGAAGCCGAGCGGCCGCATGATTTCGGGGTGGTGGAAGCCGAGTTGTTGAAAATCTACCAAGATGAAATAGGCAAGGCTTATCCGAGACCGGAACCTAAGGCGGCTTCTCTGACTGCCGATAGCCTTAACGCGTGGACGGAAAATATATCCTGCTGACTACACGCGACAATCCTAATACTGTTATGCTTTATCATGTGCAGACCGGCGAATGCTTAAGGAGTTTTTCCTGCCGTGCGTCCTATTCTCTGTGGTCATGTATCAGTCCTGATAACCGGTTAGTCGCAGTTGCCGATGACAAAGATATTTTAATTTTTGAGCTTGAGACCGGGCAAAGAATAGCTACTTTAACCGGACATCGAGATGAGATAAACCGAGTTATATTCACTGCAGATGGTCAGAAACTCCTTTCCTGCAGTTGCGACGGCACGGCGATATTGTGGAATCTCAGAACCGGAAGGCCGATTCAGATATTCGGCGAACACTTTGGTTACGTAACTTCCTGCTGTCTAAGTCCGGATGAAACGCTTGTCCTCACAGGCGACTATCGCGGTATAATCCGTGAATGGGATACAAAAACAGGACGGTTATGGAACCAGTATCAAGCACATAACGGCCATATTCGTAGTCTATGTATAAGTGCGGATAATGTAAGAAGCCTTTCTGTAGGCGCAGATTTAATCTTAAAATTATTGTATGTCAATGCGGGATATTGCGAAACCGAAATCGCAATGGGTCTTCCGCCGGTTTCTTCGTTATGTTTTGAGAAATATGGAGACAGAGTTTTTGTGTTTAATGGAGAGAGAGGTAAAAACGCCATCATTGACGCACAATCCGGACGATATTTACAAACTATTGATAATAGCGAGGCGCAGGGGAGTGCGTATTATCCGTTTTCCGACGGTCGTACATGGTTATTTTTAACTGATAACAATTCAGCGCTATCGTTGATGACTATACCTACATTCAGGCATCACAGCGCCCTTGACCTTTGCAAAATAGAAACATCGAAAAAGGTCGCACAATTGGAAGAAGATTTCAGCAAACAGATAAAGGAAATAAATCAATTCATAGAAAAAGAAGACATCGCTGCCGCTTTAGAAAGGGCTGACGAACTAATAAAAATGCCGGTGTGGGGGAATACAAAAGCAGTTCTCGAAATACGGCGAAAGGTTGGTAAATATTGTATTAAGACAAGTATAAGCCATATCACAAAGGACAGTACAGTTAGCTGGATAGAATCATTGTACGACATAGGACGATCCGCTATGACAGGAGTGAGATATGTTTTTGCTTTTTCTCCAACTCGGTTGATAACAGCCTTTGCCGATACTTATGCAACGCCTCGCTCAGGTGTTGAAGGTCGTTCAATTCGTATCCGTGAAGCAAAAACAGGAAAACTTATTACAACTTGGGATGCAAATGAAGGTTGCAAAACAGCATATTATGAATTGGAATTTAATAAAGAAGGAACCGAACTTTGGGCAAATGGCAAAACGCTAAACTTGGATTCAAAGGTTACGGATATGGAACAACAAACGAATGCCAAAGGATTAATTGAGTATTTATCGGCTCAATACACTTACCGAATTGATGAACATATCAGTTTGCCGAAATCTGATAAGGAGGCGAAAGCTGTATTCTTTTCAGAAGACGGGAATCAGATTGGAGCTGTTTACCACCCGTCATCAGATGATGATAATTGCTGCGAATATGTTACTTACGATATAGACTGGGAATATCACTTTCCCGGCTGGCAAAACTGGGACGAAGGCGCCCGCCCCTATCTCGAAATCTTCCTCACCCTTCATCCCAATTATACGGAAGATGATTTCAACAACATCCTTATCCCCGATTTGCAAAACAGAGGCTATGGCTGGCTCCGTCCGGAAGGAGTAAAAGCCGAATTACTGAAAATGTCAAGAAAAAAAGGAATATTTAGTTAGTGGACAGCGCACCATTGAAAATAATTGTCTGAAAAGGTTGTATGTATTTGAAAAAATGTAATTTTGCATGAAAATAATATCCGATGGAAGAAAAAGCAATAAATAAGTTAACAAGTGATAAAATCAGTTTTATCAGTTTTATTGTTCCTGCGTTTGCAGAGGCGTATAAAATGCCTATTCCTGCAGCATTTAAATATTTGAAAAAGTACGGAGGTTGGGATTTTCTAAATAAACATTGGTGGGCTTTACACACGGATAATGACATTTGGGCTGTTCACTATATTTACCAAATTTGTTATAAAAACGGAGGAATGAGGTAGGGATAAAAACAGCGGAATACCTCCCCACGACTACGATATTGTAATTGGTCCTGTTGCAGACGACAAAGTTCAAAACACATTACGGCTTTATCTGAAAGGGAAAATTAAAAAAGAGTGGACTGAAATATACAAATTGTTGTTGAGTGAACTAAAATTGCAAAATGACACAGGAAAAATCAGCAAACATTCCGGCATATAACGTATTCCGTGTACTTCTCACCTGCTGGAAAGTTGATTGATAATGAAAATCACTATAAAGTATGAGTAAAGAAAAATAAAAAGACTATAATTTTGCAGAACAAATAAACAACTATTTATTAATTATTTAATTTTATTAAATTATGGAAACTACTTTAGACAAAAAAACAACTTTATTTTCCACGCTGATGGGAATTATTATCGGGATCGCAATAGCGTTGATGATCTCTTATTTTTTATGTCGAATCAATCCGGATATCAATTCCGGTTGGCTCAGAGGACTTTGGCACGGCAGCAATTTGGTTCCTAACTACATTCTGCATTTCTTTGACGGACGTTTGATGAAAGCACCGTTGCATTCTGTTGCCTATTCTGTCTTTTGGTGGATGTGCGGCATCGGCTCGGTTATCGTTTGGATTGTAATGATTTTCGGGTGGATTGGCAACATTATCAAACAAATGTCGGAATAATTCAGGATTTATGGACATAAAAAAAGGCGACACTCTACTCGGTCTCTACCGGGTAGAGTCCGATCCGATTTACGGCGGTATGGGTGTTGTGTATCACGTGCATTCTATCGACGAGAATATCGGCTTGGCCATGAAGCAAGGCCTCGTAAGATATGGGGCGGAGAAAAACAAAGAAATGTTCGATCGTGAATGTAAGATGTGGACGAGTTTGGGCATTCATCCAAATATTGTTCGCTTGCACAATGTATGCGAGATTGATGGAATTCCTTCCATATTTTTCGAATGGATAGACGGAGGAAGCGTTTCAGACCTGATGAAAAAAAACGGCGGCAAATTGAGTATTGCGACAGCAAGTCATATACTATTGCAAATACTTGACGGATTGGACTATATTCATCATGTAAATTTAACGGTGTTGTTAAATGACGGTAGTACATGTTCGGCCACAGGGGTAGTGCATCGTGATGTAAAACCTTCAAATTTTCTTTTGTCGGACACATCTAACCACCCCGTAGCCAAGCTCACAGGTTTTGATCTTGCCAAAAAGTTTTCCAAACAGAGGAAATAATTGATAATAGTGACGGTTCCGCAGAATTTAAATATACAGGAACTATAACATTTATGCCTCGACAGGAGATTATCGGATTTCGTTATGCAAAACCGGAAGTAGATGTTTGGGCAGCTGCTGCCAGCTATTATTATATGTTAACAGGACAATTTCCAAAAGATTTTACAAAAGGAGACGCTGCGAGTATAGTTATTTATACCTCTGCCGTTCCTATTCGAGTACGAAACCCTGAGATTCCCGAAAGATTAGCGGCAGTAATCGACGCAGCGCTTGTTGATAACCCTGAAATCGGAATCAAGAGCGCCTTAGAACTGAAAAAAAGAATGAAAGAGGCTTTAGCCTGAAACAAAAAAAATATGGATACAGAAAAAGCAAAAATTGAAGACGGAACACTTATTATTCCGGAAGGTACGACGGAATGGTGGGAGGAGGAATATGCGGGAAGAACCGATTTTTCAAAAATTTCTTTTCCTGAAAGGCTGACTTATATTGGTTACGAAGCTTTCCAAGATTGTACGGCTTTAACGGAAGTGATCATCCCTGCCGGTGTAACCGGTGTAGGGCAAGGCGCTTTTGCATGCTGTACGGAATTGGAAAAATTGGTTGTCTTGGGTGATAATACAAAATTTGAGTCTGGTTGGGACAGTGTCTTTAGAGATTGCAATAAGTTGAAAGATGTACAGATGTCGGCTGCCGCATGGGAACTAAACTGGGATGAGGATTTAGAGTCATTAGACGATATTAATCCGTTTGGAGGGTTGTCTCGCTTTGAAGTTTTTTCGATAATACTTGCCAAACAAACCGAGCAATTTTTAAGCAAACAGAAGACTCACAATTCTGATTCCGAGACAACAGTGCAAGCAAATATCTTCGATATGGAATTTGGCGGAAATCACGATGGCAAATTATATTTCTTGTCGATATGTTTAAAAAACGGTCATTCGCATCAGAGAGTGACCGGATTTGAAATCTATGTTGATTTGTGTCAGGGCAATTTGGAATTACTTGATTATTATCCTCTTCGATGTACAATAAGTAGCTCTGCCGATCTTGTAATGAAGAGTGTTGGAAGTTATCGGATAGAAGATGCTTTCGAGTTGAAAAAAAACAAAAAAGTAACGCGGGAATATTCTATTGCATATCGGCCATGGAAAGAAGAAAGTAATGAGCTAAAAGACCAATATGCTTTATTATATGCAATTTATAGCTTCAGGGTTAGAGCAATCTTCGCTAATGACGACAATGGAATGGAAACATTCAGCGCATGGTCTCCAAATTATGTCGGTGAAAGGTGATGGTACGATAAAACTATGGGATGTAAATAACCGTACTTGTATTCAAAGTATTATCAGCTCAAAATCAGGCAAGATAACACTACATGCCAATCTCCGCCGATTATACGCGAGGTTCCCAACCTTTTTCGTACTCGCGTTTCCAATATTGTTGAGCAGCCGGAGTCAATATATGTCCGTTTGCCGGATCAATATCGAGCGTCTGGCGCGTTCTCCACGATATATTGCCTAATTGTACAAGCAAAGTACTCTTGCGACCGATTTCACAATCTGCATTAGGCGCTTTTCCTGTGCGCACGCAGTCTAAGAAATTGGCAACGTGCATCTCGTCCAGATTAGCGCCAGCGCTAACCGTGTTGGTTGTATCCTGACTGTCGGTTGCATCCTTGCTTTCTTTAATCCGTTTTCCGTTCTTGTCATAAACCGAATATGAATTTCCGCCCGGATTAACGATCGTTCCGTTTTCGCCATAGAAAATAACGCCACGGTCTGAACCGTCTTCTTTGAAATTATTGCAACTGCGGCTTTCCCACAGGATCATTTTATTTTCGGGAAATTCGATAGAAATGGTTTGCGTATCGGGAGTTTCCCAATCGTCCTTGAAAGCGTAGCGTCCGCCAAGCGAAGACACGCGGATCGGATATTCCACGCCTAATCCCCAACGGGCGACATCGACTTCGTGAGTTCCGTTGTTGAGCGCTTCGCCTGTGCCCCAATGCCAGCGCCAATGCCAATTGTAATGAATCAAACCATCCTGATAAGGTCTGCGTGGAGCCGGCCCTTGCCACAAATCGTAGTCGAGCCACGATGGAACTGCGGCATCTTTCAGATGCAGAGGACCCCGGTTGTTTGTGTACCAGGTTTTAGCAAAATAGACATTTCCGATAACGCCGCTTTTAATGTCGTTGATCATCTGGATAATTCCCGTACCCGAACGTCGCTGTGCGCCCATCTGTACAATTTGGTTATATTTACGGGCGGCTTTAACCAGCAATTCACCTTCCTCCGGATTGTGGCAGATCGGCTTTTCTACATACACATTTTTTCCCATGCTGCAACCGATGATAGCTGCCGGAGCATGCCAATGGTCGGGAGCAGCAATCATGAGAGCATCTACTCCCTTATCTTCCAAAGCCTTGCGAAAATCTTTCTGAGCTTTTGGAGCGCGAGTTTGAATAGCGGAAACATCTTTTATTGTTTTCAACATTGCCCGTTCGTCCACATCGCAGATATAGCCAACTTCACAATCGGGCATTTTGGCAAAAAGCGTCGCCATGTAGTTTCCTCTGCCGTTTACGCCCATTACCGCAACTACAATCCGCTTATTGGGAGAGCCTTGTGCAAACACCGAAGGCATGGAAAGTCCCGACAATCCTATGCCTGCGATCGTCAGCCCCGAACTTTTAATAAAATTTCGTCTGTTCATGAGATATATTTTATTATTCTTGAAAATTTTTCCAACAAATAAGTTGCAAATATATATAATTTCTCCGAAATATTTGGAAATTGCAAAAATTTTACTTATCTTTGCTTCATCTTACAGTTATGTTCACACATAGACGATACCTCTTAATTGTAAGAATGTAGAAAAGATAAACTGAAAAAGGATTTCAGGAAACCCCATTTCGGAAAGAGATTTCTATTGGTCTCTATTCCATTCTTCTCATAGATAGATTCTATTTTGTTTGATTGTAAGCGATTTTTCCCATTGGGAGGAATCGTTTTTTTATTTCTATTTTACAGTATCATGAGTGTCTTTGAAAAAAAAAAGACGGGTGTCTTTAAAAAAGAAGATAGGTATCATTGAAAAAGATGATAAGAATCATTGAAAAAAATAACAGTCGTCCCTATAAAACAGGAAGCGCTATTTTTTCGGCTAATATTTGGATACGAAATTCCTTAAAAATATTTAAAAATGCAGGGTGAAACTTTCGTAACCAGAATTGACATTTTCTACGGAGTGCGCATCAAATTGGATGAATTGCAATAAAGTATGAAAATTCAGTCCCACGAATTATACACAAGGTATTTTTCTGTGATTTTCAGTCTTTTGCATCGTTTCAATTAGCGTTATGTTCTATTATGCAAATTCTAATATAATATCGGATGGAATATGAAGTTCCGAATTTAACTTTTTTGCTACATTGATGTTTATTCTGCGCTTTCCACGCATAATTTCGCTCATTCGAGCTTCATCAACGCCAATCATCATGGCTGCTTCTTTTTGCCTTAAATTCAATCCTTCAATCTTTTGACGAATAGCTTCAACTAACGGATTTACGGAAATCGGGAAAGAGTAATGAATTTTTTCCCATTTGCGCACCATTTCAGACAAGCGTATATATTCGTTTTTATCTGCTTCGGATAACTTTTCCATATCTCCAAGTTCAGTACCTTTGTCAATAATAACATTCATCTGTTGGCAAACATCTCTATATTCCTTTTCGCTTGTTATTGCTTTCATATCGTCAAAACATTTATATTATCATATTCTTTATGCGTACCTGCAAAGCGTATATTCATCTCGCCTGCAAAGAAAACTACAACTACAACTATTCTGTAATTGTTTCCCCTTAGATTGAATACATATCTACTGTTTTTCACATAATCAGCTGACGGATAATCTGCTTTTAATTCATTGTGATTTTTCCAAGTCATTTTTTCAATATGATCAACCCATTTGTTTATAGCGGATACAGCATCAGGATGTTTTTGTGCAAAATCTGTCAATATGTACCTTTGGGTTATCTGCATTTCTTTTAATTCATCTTGCAAAATTATGAAATTTTTTTTATTTGTGCAAGTTTTATATACCTCTTTTCTATATATTGCACTTTACCAACGAAACTCCTTAAAAATATTTAAAAATGCAGGGTGAAACTTTCAATAATTATGTAGTTTTAGAAGTTAATTTATTTTTTTTCTATATGATTATAAAAACTAAAAGTATTTGAATATCTTTGTGAGTAGTAACCAGAATTGACATTTCAATTTGAGTGGTAAAATCACTATAAAGTGTGAATAAAGAGAAATAATAAGGCTGTATTTTTGCAGCACAAATAAACAATTATTTATATATGAAAGAAATTAGAGTTAAAGATGTTGTTGATAACAACAAGAGAGCAAAATTAACCCATGCAATTGCAGGCAGGTTATATTACAGGGTGGATGATGAGGAAAGAGGTACTGCTTATCAATTTTGTGTTGATATGAATGATAAGGAAGATGTAGGAACCGCTACTTTTGTAGCTGATGAAAAGGCGATTATGTTAATGAGATATATTAATAAATCCAAGATAAGTGGTGATTTAATTCAAATTAGATAATTATTTATGTATTAATTGATGAGTCCATTCAATTTTTCAAAGAAAACACCTAAGACAAGCGCAATGACGCTTGCTTCCACATTGCTTGGCGTGGCAATCGACGTTTCCGGTTCCATGCAAACGAATATCCGAAACAGTCAGATGATGGATTTGTCGCGACTGGGCGGTGTCGAAAAGGGCCTCTCGGCTTTGCTGACGATACTGCGTTTTGCGAAAGACATAGAGGAAAATATTGAATTTAAAGCATATATGGATAATTCCATTGCCCTGCGCCGCCGTGAAGCGGAACAGAAAGGCGAGCAAATGCGTAGGAATGCCGAGCGGCAATACGGTGGATTGGCAAACCTTGCACGCTCGTATGGTTTCGGCAGTCTGGTAGATAGCGTTACACGAACCGCAGAGGAAGATGCCCGCAAAGAATTCGAACCGTATCGAAGAATGATACTGAACTCTTTCAACAAGGAACCGGGCGATACATTGTTTCATTTTATCAATGCGTTTTCGCGAGC
>Ga0209629_10000424_pt1 | contig 22905 bp, 17 predicted proteins | sample TergutCu122P5_FD_187286 | JGI IMG/M metagenome (GOLD analysis project Ga0209629, IMG submission 187286) | Cubitermes ugandensis P5 segment gut microbial communities from Kakamega Forest, Kenya - Cu122 P5 (SPAdes) (version 2) | ecosystem: Host-associated > Arthropoda: Insects > Digestive system...
CATATATCAGCGAGAATCCTGTCTCGGTGACGTCAGGTATGCCGTTGCTGTTGGTGTCTATTCCCCATACAGCGTAGACCGTGACGTCCGCGTTGACTATCAGGACATCCGTGTTAAGAGGAGGTACCGGGTCGCCGTATATCAGGACCCCGACCTGCTCGAGGGACCATCCCATGAACAGCACCGGCGATCCACCGATGTCCGAGTGGGTGGGCTCTGTCGATGACAGGTTGTATGTTCCGGGTATGAGGTCCGTTTCCGTTGCGGGTGCGCCCGTTCCGCCGTTGGCGTCGTAGGTGATGGAGAACGCACTGAGAATGATGTCGGCTCCGCTTTTTGCAAGGAAATATCCTTGGTTTGCCGAAATAGGACCAAGTATGAAGTTATCAGAGAACGCCGTACCGTTGATTACTGCGTTGGCACCGAATGCCGGGTTGAATATATCAATGGTGTATGTAGCGGTCGGATCGAAAGCTGGTGCATCCGGAGATACTATCACGCTTATCCTTTCTACCCCTGCGTATATCATGCCGTTGATTGTCGGATCTCCGCCCAGCTCCACATATACATCTGCGCCTGCCTTGATGGCGTAACCGCCCATCGTCATGACGTTACCGCCGGTTATGATTACTGTGCCAGAATCGGCGATGCTGATCGCTGCGCTTGTCGGAGAGGTTGAGGCATTTCCCACCAAACCTCCCTTGATCTCAAGCAATGTGGCAGCTGTCGTGCCTCCGGAAATGACAACAGCGGCTGTGGGGCTGTATGATGTCACTGTTGTGACCTTGCCCGGGATCTGATCTATTGTGATCTTTCCGTTGCTGTCGCTGACGATCGCGTGTCCGTCGGTCGAATTAGTAGACTCTATGTTGCCGCCTGATATATTCATGGCCGCGCCGCCCGATAATCCTACAGCGGTCCCCTCTCCCTGCACCGTACCGTCGAATATGTTCAGCACCGTGTTGTCCGAACAGTATATCGCAGACTGAGTAAGTTCTGAAATCACATAGCCACCGTTGATGTTCACTGTTGCCGTTCCGGTAGCGGTGATAGTCGAGCCGGAAGCGAGGACGGAGGTGTTGGGCCTTTGGACCTTGCCGCCGATGTTGACGTTGAACGTACTGTTGCTGACAGTCACCGTGTTGCCAGTAGATATTGAGTTGTTGGCGAGGGTCGCCTCATTGTCGACCGTGACCCCATTGCTTATTGTGACCAGACTCGTCGTGGGAGTTCCAGAAAGGTTGCCGTAGAGTGTGATCTTTCCCCAATCTTTGCCTGTAGCTCCGCCGTTGAATGTCATGGCGGCCTCTCCAGTGTCCAGCGAAGTGTTATAGTCCTCTTCGTTTCCGTCTCCCCAGAATGTTATCGAGCATGGGTTGCCTGCTGCATTGGCCTTGATGGCATCAACAGAATCTTGTACGGGCTTATCGACCCCGCTGATGGGGAATGTTAGATCCTCCCAATAGTAAGCGGTGGAGCCTGCGCTGATCTTTACCTGAGCAGTGAAGGTTTGAGTGCCGCCGCTGTTATCGCCATATATTATCCTGTATTCATACACTGGCTGTCCCAGAAGAAGGTCCCCGTTGGATGGGACCAAGTAGAAGGTCGAGTCATAATACTCGAACTTCCAATCAGCGCTCGCGCCTTGGAACACCGCTTTATCGCCTACAGCAGGAGTTGTTATTTCGATATAGTAAACATTACTGCCTACGAGAGGGTCGGTGTTGAACTCCTCGTTCCATGCTGTTATCTTTTCTTTCGGTGCGCTGATCCTGCCCTTAACGTAGGGATCCCCGCCTAAGGAAAGCGGACCTGTGGTGTCGATTGCTTTAGCGGCATTCGACATGAAATCGCCGCCGATTATGTTTATGCTTCCTATATTTGAGATTGCCAGGCCAGTGTCGGATTGGACAGTACTGTTGACGATCATGATAGACCCCGACACATTTCTGTTGTCGATCGCTATGCCCGTGCCGGTCGCCTGGATCAGGGCATCGCTGATGCTTATGCTTCCTAATGCAACGCTGTTATCGATCGCTCTGCCATTGATTGTTTGGATCGTGCCGCCGTAGATGTTTACTCCACCAGTAGACTGATTGGAGATCGTTCTGGCAGTGGTGGCGGTGGACGTGTTGTCCACTGTGCCACCAGATATCTTCAACACGCCGTTGTTATTGCTCAGGATCGTACCCGAGGCAGAGTTGGCGTTCTTGCTGGTGACCTTGCCGCCGGAGATATCTATCGTTCCTCCGGCGGTGTTGTATATCGCTCCCCCATCGCCCAAATTCTGTATCAGGGTCGGGACGAGGGGCGTTGTCTCAGAGATGCTTATCGTTCCTCCAGCATTGTTGTAGATGGTCGGGCTGTTGGCTACATTGTCGCCTGTGGAATTGTTCTGCACCGTTCCGCCGGATATGTTCACTGCGTTGTTGAGAGCAGAGCTGTTCAGAATCACAACAGCACCATTATTGACGGTACTGCCGGTGTAGGTGTTCTCCACCAAGCCGCCGGAGATGTTTAAAACGCCCCCGGAATTATTCACAATGGTGCCTCTTACGGAGGTACTGCTGTTCGCACTGGTGATCTTGGCATTTCCCGAGACATTGGCCGTTCCTGAATTGGATATCGCCGGAGCGGTGTTCGCCGTGACCGTGCCGCCAGAGATGTTCACCGTTCCTGTGGAACCGGTGATAATCCCAGTGCCTGCTCCGCCGCTGAGAACCTTCACGTCGCCGTTGGTCATTGTCAGCGTTCCTGCGGATATGTTAATTACCTTGCTGCCTGCGACACTTGCACCGCTCAGCTGCACCGTGCCGCCGCTGATGCTCACTGTGCTTCCCGCATTCGTGCAGTAGATCGTGGTTGCACTGCTGCCGGCCGATGTGTTCTCTACTGTGCCAGCGGTTATGGTCAGCATACCGGCACTGCTCGCTGAACCATTCAAAATGGTGCCTTGTGTGGAACTGCTGTTCGCACTGGTAATCTTGGCGCTTCCGGAAATATTGACCGTTCCGTTATTCTGAATTGCCGGGCCTGTGATCGCCGTGACCGTGCCGCCGGATATGTTCGCCGTTGCTCCGGGATTGATGAGGATCCCGGTGCTTGCACCGCTGAGGATCTTCACATCGCCGTTTGTCATTGTCAATGTTCCGTAGGTAAAATGAATTGCCCTGCTGCCTGTGGCGCTTGCGCCGCTCAGCTGCACCGTGCCGCCGCTTATGCTCACCGTGCTTGCCGAATTGGCACAGTAGATCGCAACAGCATTGGTACCTGTCGATGTGTTCTCGACTGTGCCGGCGGTCATGGTCAGCGTACCCGAGGCACTTGAAGCGACCATTATGGTGCCTTGGCCGTTAGTGCTGCTCTGACTGGTGACGGTGCCGCCGGAAACACTGACGTTCCCTAGATTATAGATCGCCGGGCCGGCATTCGCCTTCACTATGCCTCCGCTGATATTTACCGTCGCACCGTTGGTGTTCCATATCGCACCTGAACGGATGCCGGAGGTGGAGGATGTGTTCTCAACTGTGCCGCCATATATGTTCACTATGCCCAAGTTATCAATCGTGCCTGTGTTTACTGTGAGATGTGTGGCAGCGCTTGTGATGCCAATTGGGGATGTTGAAAAAATATTTAACACCCCGCTGTTTGAAATTGCACTACCTGTACCTGCTCCCGCCTTGATCGTTACCGTACTGCCGTTGACCTCCATATTCGCCGATTGGCCGTTACATATTGCATCACCCGTGCTTATGTTCTCCACAGTACCGCCAAAGATCTTTAACGTCGTGTCGGTCGTTGATGTGGGATAGTTATTAATTGCCGTACCGGAACCTGAGGAACTGATGAGCGCATTATCCCGGATCGTTACTGCCCCGTCAAGCGTGGATGCGTTATATATTACAACGCCATAAACAGACTTCACAATAGCATTACCGGAGATGTCCAATTTTCCACCGACATCGTTATAGATATTATAAGCGGAGCCGGGCTTGGCTGAGGTCGACACGGTAGTGAACGCGACCGTGCCGCCTAATATGTTCACCGTACCGGAGTTATAGATGACATATGCGTTGACTATTTGTGGGAGGTCGACATCGTTAGAGATGTCTGCATAACTGTCTACGATTATGCCGTCTTCGACGGAGACCGTCGCGGCTGCCGGGCCCGGCGAACCGGAGACGATCGACGTTACTTTGCCGTAAAGCGTGATGGTGCCCCATGTCACCGAGTCGTTGTTGAAAGATATGCCCACTGCTCCGATATCCAATATGCCGGGTGAATACGGGTTCGCACCTATATCTCCCCAAAATGTTATAGAACATGCTCTGCCGGCGGCGTTCGTATTGATCTCCTCGATGGCGGATTGAATACTTGTGACGTTTACGGCAAGATCTTGCCAATCTGTTCCGTCACCTACTTGAACTGTGTATGAGTCGGACGATAGGATCCTATAATCTGTGTCGGTCGGCGGTTCCGCCGACGAATCCGATGATTGATCGAAATCTACCGCCATTACTACAAATGCTCCAGGCAATACCAACACTGCAGCCAAAACTACCAGTGTCGACATGCGCCTGCTCTTGTATGAATTGAATTTCATTTTTGCCCCCCTCCTGTTTTTTAACATATAAAGTCGTAACCTGAAACGACCGGCAGAATCATCGGAGAGGGATGTGGCCCGAATAGCATAGAATAAAGCCACCGGACCTCATTCACCCCCCGTATGAGTCCCTCTGTCTTCAGTTAAGACCGCTATAACCATATCTATAGAAAGTTATCGTATATTAACATTTATCTCATACCGCGATTGTATCGGTAAATCAAGATCGGGTTCTGATCTACTATCCGGCCATATTTCAATGTGTAAAATTATCTTACTGCATTCCCGCATCCTGTTACAACTTGCCGGCCAAAGTGCAGAAACAAACTGCGAGTCCATGTCCACTGACACCGGCGACACATAAGATTATTTTATCTGTTTACTATTAGGAACCAGAGGGACCCGATGTCAAAAGTAAAGGTTGGGATTAACGGTTACGGCACTATCGGCAAAAGAGTGGCTGATGCGGTAAAAGCACAAAACGATATGGAAGTGGTCGGAGTAACAAAGACGAGACCGACATTTGAGGCGCAGACAGCAATTGACAAAGGATTCAGCTTATATGTGCCGGAAGAGAGTCTCAAAGCCTTCAGGGACGCAAAGATGCCTGTCAAAGGAACGATCAAAGACCTTTACAAAGCGGCAGAGATAATGGTGGACTGCACACCCGGAGATGTCGGAGAGAAATACAAGGCCGAATATGAGACTGCGGGGATCAAAGCGATATTCCAAGGCGGCGAGGATCACAGTTTGACGGGCATATCCTTCAACTCGACCGCCAACTACAGCGAATCCTGGGGTGCGCAATTCTCAAGGGTCGTCTCATGCAATACGACCGGACTGCTCAGAACTCTGAACCCGATCGATAAGAAGATCAAGATAAAGAATGCTTATGTCACGCTGGTCAGAAGGGGCGTTGATCCCGGAGACAGCAAAGGCGGTCCGATCAACGGTTTGGAGCCCACCGTTAAACTGCCCACACACCACGGGCCGGATGTAAAGAGCATAATGCCGTGGCTGAACATCAACACGATGGCGATTAAAGCATCGACGACCCTCATGCACCTCCACACTGTGGTGGTAGAACTTGAAAAAGAGATGGGCACCGACGAGATCCTCAACATAATGAGAACATCCCCGCGTGTGAAACTCATAAAAAGCAGCAGCGGGATCAAAGGCACTGCAGAGATAATGGAGCTCGGAAGAGAGATGGGAAGGAACAGATCCGACATGTATGAGATAGTGGTATGGGAGGATGGGGTGAAGGTTGTGGGAAAAATGCTTTACTACTATCAAGCGGTGCATCAGGAATCCGACGTCGTGCCGGAGAACATAGACTGCATAAGGTCCATGTGTAAGATGGAAGAGGATGCATCTGTATCCATCTCAAAGACCAACAAATCCTTAGGAATACGCCAATAAGGGTGGTAGCACGAAAGACTTCAATACGCTGGAGGATTTCAACTTCAAAGACAAGACGGTCCTTTTAAGGGTGGATATAAACTGTCCTCTCGACAAGAAGACACTCAAAATATTGAATGATGTGAGGATCAGAAGCATTGTTCCGACAGTGAGGGAACTGATGGGGAAGAGGGCAAAGGTCATCATCATTGCGCACCAGAGCAGAAAGGGTGCATGGGATTTCATCAGTTTGGAGCAGCATGCGGCACTCCTTTCCAAGACCCTCAACGCACCGGTGAGATATGTGAACGATGTGATCGGCGATGAAGCGAAAAAAGCAATTACCCAGCTTAGACCCGGAGAGGTCATTCTTCTGGGTAACGTGAGAGAATTGGAATGTGAATCCCGTGAAGTGGAGATGTCCGAGCACGCAGAAGCTAAACTGGTTACTGAATTGCTTCCTCTGATCGATTATTACGTCTGCGACGCATTCGGTGCGTCACACCGCTCTCAGTGTTCTTTGGTGGGGTTCCCTATGAAGGTCCCGTCGGCATCGGGGAGACTGATGGCAAGGGAGCTGTACGCCCTGAGGACGATCTTGGAAAAACCGAGACGCCCCTCCGTATTCATTCTCGGCGGGGCTAAATTTGCGGATGTCCCCCATATGATCAATACCGTCCTGACAAGCGGAATAGCAGACACAGTTATCTTGACCGGACTCACAGGTAACGCATTCCTGCTCGCAAGAGGAGTTGACATCGGGGAATCCAGCAAAAAAGTACTTGCCGACGAACTCACTGAGGAGAATTTCCGGAGGGCAAAGGATGTTCTGTCCAGGCACGGGCAAAAAATATTGCTCCCTGTGGATGTGGCAGTTGAAAGGAACGGCAAAAGAGTTTGTGTGAGCACAGGAGATATGCCGACTCCGGAACCTGCGCTGGACATAGGAGATCAGTCAATAGATAAATTCAGAAAGGTCATACTTTCTTCAAAGACATCGTTCATGTCTGGTCCCGCTGGCATGTTCGAAAAACCGGGCTTCGAGGTCGGCACGAAACAGTTGATGATGGCGATGGTTGAAAGCAAGGGGCTTTCCGTCCTCGGAGGAGGGCACACAGCAGGCGCGGCGGAACGATTCGACCTTGCGGACCGTGTTTCATATGTAAGCACAGGAGGCGGTGCGCTGGAGACATTCATTCTGCAGGAGCCGCTCCCGGTAATAGAGGCCCTGAAGTATTCGAAAGAGAAGTTCTCCGCTCAGTGATGCGGGTCAACGCATCTGCATTTCATCCTGGCAAGTGCTTCCCTGATGCGTTCGACGGGCTCCGTTACCGTCATCCGTATATAACCTTCGACCGAATTCCCGAATCCCGGTCCGGGTGTGACGATCACACCTATGTCAAGCATCATCCTGGTGAATTCTTCCGACGGCATTCTGCAGTTGAACCAAACATAGAACGTGCCTTTCGGCATTGTAACATTGAAACCGAGTTCCCTCAGGCCATCGACCAGGACCCTCCGTCTCTCGGCATAGATGTCCATATTGTTCTTCAGAACACCGGGTAATTTCCCGTCGTCATTGTAAAGTTCCAGTGCCGTTATCGCAGCCTTCTGTATGAATATCGGCGCGCCCGAGTCTATCTGACCTTTGCACTTCTTAAGCCCTGCGACAAGGTCGGGATGGCCCACCGCATAACCCAACCTGAATCCCGTCATGTTGAATGTTTTTGAGAATGATCCGAATTCAATGCAGTCGGGTCCAGCCTGAAGTGCGGAAGGTGCGCGGTAATCATCGTAGCACATCTCCGAATAAGCGTTATCGTAACATAAGATCGTGTTATTCGTCTGGCACCATTCATACACCTTCTTCAGATATTGAAGGTCGCATGTCGCACCTGTCGGATTGTTCGGATAGTTGATGTACAGCATCTTTGCGCCTTTGGGGCACTCGTTCATATCCAATAGCCAATCCTTTTCCGCCCTGAGCGGGACCAGTACACATTTTGCTTCGTTGAAGAGCGTAGAGGCGCCCGAATAGACAGGATATCCTGGACTCGGGGCGATTATCGTCTCTCCGGGGTTGACGAACGCCTGAGAGATGTTGAAAATCGCTTCTTTGGATCCTATCGTGATGCAGACCTGTTTATCGGGATCGACATCGATACCGAATCTCTTCTTATACCATTTTGCAACTGCTATCCTGAGATCCTTTTCACCCTGTGATGAGGAATATTTCTGGTTATCGTTCACGGCGGCTGCAATCTGCATCGTTTTAACTATCTTTTCCGGCGTGGGAAGGTCCGGATCGCCGATACCAAAATCTATCATGTCCATCCCTTCCTTTCTCTTTACCGCCGCAAGCTCCTCCAGCCTTACAAACAAGTAGGGGGGAAGCGCCTTGAGTCTTTCTGATTGTTCGAATTTTGCCACACAAATCACTCATCCGAGATATTACCTTCATATACCAATTCTGCGGGCCCCTCCATGTAAACATGGCTGAGGTCTTTTTTTACCGTTATCGTCAACCATCCGCCCGGAAGACGGACGGCGACCGGTTCATCGAAAGAGACCAGACCGTTCACGGCAGCGGCCACCGTAGATGCGCACGCACCTGTGCCGCATGCCAGCGTCCATTGGGCTCCTCTTTCATACACTTTTATGTGAATATTTCCGTCCTCGATCCTGCAGAACTCTACATTAGTTCTTTTCGGGAATAGTTTGTATTTCTCCAGTATCGGCCCGAGTCTGATGACCTCACCGTCATCCAGATCCGAAAATGTTATGAAATGGGGGTTGCCCATTGAAACAGCGTTGCCTCTGATAACCAAATTATCCACTTTTAGCTGCCTGTCGATGAATTTTCCGTCGTGATCGATCGGTATGGACCTGCCATCAAGGATCGGTGCGCCCATGTCCACTCTGACAGTGACGACCTTATCGGCATCTAAAGCTACCTTTACGGTCTTTATTCCGGCAAGAGTATCGATGGTGAATTCTGTTTTGTCAACGACCCCAAAATCATATGCATGCTTTGCGAGACACCTTATCCCATTACCGCACATCTCCGCTTCCGTGCCGTCTGCGTTGATAACTCTCATTCCTACATCCGCCTTGTCCCCGGAGAGAAGGAACAGCACGCCGTCTGCGCCGATGCCGTAGTTCCTATCACAGAGAAGTTTACATCTGTCCTTGTCGATTTCGATATCGTTCCCGATCCAGTCGAAAAGGATGAAATCATTCCCTATCCCATGATATTTCCAGAACTTCATCTCATTAGCCTCGCAGGTATCCTCTGATGTCTCCATTGTTCCTCAACGGTCTCAGACTCCCTGATCAATTCCGCTTTGCCGCCATTCACAAGGACCTCTCTGCATAGAGGGCGTGTGTTATAGTTGCTTGACATTGAGAACCCGTATGCCCCAGCATCATATACAACGACTATGTCCCCTTCATCCGGATCCGGAAGCACGCGGTCATGTGCCAGATGGTCGCCGGACTCGCATATCGGCCCTACGACATCATACTTTGCCGTGCAGGCTTTTCCGAATTTATTCCCTATTTCAACATGATGATAGGAATCATACATCGCCGGTCTGACGAGTGTGTTGAATCCTGCGTCAACACCGATGTACTTCTTCACGCCGGCATCCTTGACATCGACGCATTTTGTAAGAAGGACCGTGCTGTCGCACACGATATATCTTCCAGGTTCAAGGAGTATTGTTCTTACATCCGTACCTTCGAGTATCATCTCTGTTAGGGTCGCGCCCAGATCATTGATGTCCATCTCCGGCTCATTCTGATGATAAGGTACGCCTATTCCGCCTCCGATGTCTATGAACTCAAGATCTATCCCCTTCTCTTTCAGTTTGTTAGCGATCTCTATCAGTACTTCAACAACATCGACGAATGGTTCAACGGTAAGTCCTCCGGAACCTATGTGTGCATGGATCCCTTTTATTTTAAAGCCAAGTTCCTTCGCACGCAGGTATGTTTTTATTACCTGGCTCTTAGGAATGCCGAACTTCGATCCCTTTGAGCCGGTGACGACCTTCGCACTGTGCCCCGAACCCACGTCAGGGGTGATCCTGAACGATATAGGGAGAGATCTGTTGATCTTAGCGAGTCTTTCCAGTTCGGATGCGGAATCAACATTGATCATCACGCCCATGTCGGTCACGGCTTTCAATTCCTCATTGCTTACATTCACTCCGGTGTACATTATCTTGTCCGGATCGAACCCGGCCTTCAGGCAGGTCATGACCTCTCCTACGGAAACGGCATCGATGCCGCACCCTTCGCTTTCCAGGATCTTCAGTATGGCAAGGTTGGTGTTCGCTTTGCACGCATAGTTGATCCTGGTGTCCATATGCTTTGAGAACGCATTGTATATGTTGCGGTAGTTCTCTCTGAGCCTCTTCTCCTCGGTAACATAAACGGGAGTTCCGAACTCCTTTGCGATATCCGTGACCGGTATACCGCCGAACATCATCACGCCGTTCTTACTTTCGAAATTTCTCATTCGACTGTTCCCCTCACATACTTTTTGTGCAGCAACTTGACGACCTCGGTCGCCATCGACATCGGAACAACAAAGTTCAACGAAACATCGGAAGCTCCTTCCGATATCATCTCCACATTCGCTCTCGCTTCTTTCACTACGGTGAATATCTCTGCCGATACTCCGCACTTCGAAAGCAGATTGTCTCCCACTGCACATATGAGCGCCATATCGCTCTTTACCTCGATCCTTTCGATGTCCTCGGGGTCGAGGGTGTTCAGCTTGGACAATATCGCCTTGATGTCGTTATTATGCACAAGGAACGCTACAGTGGAGAGCGAGGTTGAAATGGAATAGATGACCACTTCGTTCTCCGCGATCTTTTCGATTATACGGGCGATCATGTCCGGCCGGTAAGCGATCTCGGCCGAACTTATCGATATGATGGATAGATCCGCCTTTAGTGCGACGCTCATCAGCATATCCGTATTTTGCTTCCTCAGGTGATGGATGATTGTACCCGGCTCTTCGGGTTTGAACGAGTTCCTGACCGTGAGAGGGATCTGTCTCATCCTCACCGGTTCGATCGTTCTCGGGTGAAGCACCTTCGCACCGAAGTATGCAAGTTCGGCGGCCTCGCCGAAGTTCATCTCCTCTATCTTTATCGCATCCGATACGATGCGCGGGTCGGCGGACATGAATCCGTCCACATCCGTCCATATCTCCAGAAGATCGGCATCCATGGCGTTCGCAACGACAGCCGCCGAATAATCGCTTCCGCCTCTCCCGAAGGTCAGCGGTTTCCCGTCGTTGCTTAGATTCGTTCCGTAGAACCCGGTGATCACGGGGATTATGCCTTCCTCCACATATGGTTTGACCTTCATTGCCATCAATGACTCTGTCCTGACAAGATCCGCGCTTCCGGAAAGCGGCCTTCCCTCGGCGACTATCCCGCTGTCCTCGGATGTGAGGGCTACCGCTTTTGCTCCTGCCGCCCTCAGTGCGTGGCATAGAATGAGGGTCGAGAATCTCTCTCCCTGGGATGTGACATTATCTTTGAAGTATGGATCGTTAATTGCGTTCTTGTCTTCAAGGAGGTCTCTGAACTTCCCCATCCTTTGGTTGAAGTCCTTCATGAATTCCTTCATCTGCTCCTTGTTCAATATCTGGGATGCGGCATCGATGTGCTTCTTCTCGAATCCGTCCAATAGATCCCGTTTACTGGCCGGAAGGTTCTCGGCACCGCTCACAAGGAAGTTGGTCACACCGGACATCGCCGATGCTACGACGATCGGACTGTTCCCTTCACGCATTACTATCTTCACAGCTCTTTGCAGAGCCTCGGGAGAACCCATACTGGTACCTCCGAATTTCATTACAGTTATCATAGGCCAAGAACCTCGTCTAAGTTGTGGACCTTTCCGTCCCTTTTACCATAAATCCATCTGATCGATTCAATGAAGCCGCTGGCAAGCGCATCTCTTGATGCCATGCTGTGCTTTATCTCGATCCTTTCCCCGTTGCCGACGAACATTACGGTGTGATCGCCGACAATGTCGCCGCCGCGTATGGAATGCACTCCGATCTCCCTCTTTCTGGCTCCGACGTGACCTTCGCGGCCGTATACGACGGACTCGATGCCGGTGATCTTCTGCATCCTCTTCACTGCCTCCATTGCGGTCCCGGAGGGTGAATCTATCTTTTGGTTGTGATGTGCTTCTATCACTTCAATATCATAATCTTTCAACGTTGCCGCCAATATCTCGCACGTCTTCCAGAACACGTTCACCCCGACGGCGAAGTTCGCGGAGTGGACGGCGGATGTTTTGTTCTTTGCGATCTCGTCCGTCATATTCTTGATGATGTCGGCTGGTATTCCCGTTGTCCCGAGGACGATGTTGACCCCCATTGCCGGGATCCTTGTGATAATGTTCGCAGCCGGCTTAGGTGCCGTTATATCAACATAGACATCAGCATCCTCCAGCACTTCCTTCAGGCTGTCCTGCCCCTTTGCGATGACACCGGGGTATATCTCTTTCCCGAACATCGGCTCATTCGGTGCGATCATTGCACCGACCAGCTTCATGTCGCTGCTTTTCTGTATTATGTCGCAGATCGTGCTCCCCATCTTACCGGAAGCGCCTCCTAATGCTACATTTATCATTTTACCACGCCCCAATGTTCTTCATCGCCGCATCAACGGACACACGGCTCTTATCGGTGATCCTTGTCAACGGAAGTCTCGGCGCCCCGGTACCGTATCCCATCTTTGACATGACATATTTGATCGGGATCGGGTTGGTCTCTATGAATAACGCATCGAATACGGGAGTGAGCTCTGCGACCATCTTGTCAGCCGAAACATTGTTGCCGCTGAGAAGTGCGTTCACAAGTTCTGACATCTTTCTCGGAAGACAATTGGATGTCACTGAGATAACGCCATCGCCGCCACTTCTTATGAGTGCCGGGGTGAATGCATCATCGCCGCTAAGGACCTCGAATCCCTTCGGCCTTTTCCTTATTATTTCCTTTATCTGTTCGAGGTTGCCGCTGGCTTCCTTCACTGCCTTGATACCTTCAATCTCCGCCATCCTGAGCATGGTCTCCGCCGTAACGTTGGAAGCTGTCCTTCCGGGGATGTTATACACCACTACCGGAATATTGACGGATTCGGCGATCGCCTTGAAGTGTTGATATATTCCCTCCTGGGTCGGCCTGACATAGTATGGGGAAATTGACAAAAGACCGTCGACGCCCAGATCCTCCGCGCGCTTGCTCAGCATGACCGCCTCGGACGTCGAATTGCTGCCTGCGCCGGCCAGGACCTTTGCCTTCTTTACATGATCCACAACTACCTCTATCACATGTATGTGTTCATCGTGGCTGAGCATTGCGGATTCACCCGTGGAGCCGCATGGAACGATAGTATCTATGCCGTTCTCTTCCTGAAACTCTACAAGTCTTCTGAGGCCTTCCTCGTCAACCTTGTTGCCCTTAGTGAAAGGAGTGATTATTGCGGTGGAAATGCCTCTGAACATCTTAATTCTCCCCGAAATGCTCCTTCAATATAAGTCTGGTGCGGGTGCTCAGGATATTCTCATATCTTCTGACCCGCTCGATTATATCATTGAGGTTCTGAGAAGTATCAACATCAACCAGAACTATTATGTCTTGATCCCCGGTCACTTCGAAGACCTCTGTTACGCCTTCATAGCTCGCTAATTCTTTGGCAATGACTTCCGTGTCGGTGTTGACGTCTATCCTGATCTCTACAAGCGCCTTTACATTTTTCGAACTGGTCTTGATAGTGAAACCGCGGATGATCCCTTCCTCGGTCATTCTGTGCACTCTGCTTCTTACTGTCCCTTCCGAAACTCCGAGCTGACTTGCCACCTCTACGAAGGGGCGGCGGGAGTCTTTCCTCATGATCTCCAAGATGCGCTTGTCAAGGTTATCTATCATCAAAGTCACCATTTTTGCTTGATTTCGTAAGCAGACTGCGCATATGTCCTCAACGATATAAAAATTGTTATGATATCTATTTATTACGCAACGAAAAACATTGTTTTTTTACAAAGAGTTCAGTCGCCGTGGCCATTTTTCGCTTCTTCTTTGCTGGCGTAGTCGATATGCACATCCGCCTGAGGGAATGGTATCGATATTCCATTCTCCTTGAACAACTTGAAAATGACCTCTCTCAACTCTCCGCCGACCCTTCCGTTGTCATTGAAATCATAAACGTAGCTGGTAAGTCTGAGTTCGATGCTGGAATCGCGGAAAGCCGTCAGTCTTGTATACGGCAGATCCACGGACTTGTTGGTTATAACGCTCGGGTGTTCCATCGCAGCCTTTACCATGAGGGATTTAGCGAGATCCACATCGTTCTCGTAATCGATGTTCATTACTACCTGTATCTTATAGATCAGGCCGTCTCCGGTGAGGTTCACTATTGTCGATGACGATACCGCATTGTTGGGCATCGTGACCGTCTCCTCATTGTCCCAGTTCTCGAAAATGGTGTTCATAATATTGACGGTTTTGACACGGTATATCCCGGAATCCCCAACCCTTATGAGATCCCCGCTCTTGAACGGACGTGTGGTCAGCAACACCATGCCGCTGAAGAACTGGCTCAGTATGCTCTGTGCGCCGAACGTGATTCCAAGGCTGATTATCCCTGCGCTTGTTATTATCGCAGTGAGATCGAATCCCAAAACCGACATTGTCAGGGCGACGCTGAGGACCCACAGGACCAGTTTTCCGAGAAGGCGGAACAGAGGTTCGAGATCCATATCTTTTTGATCGATACGATTATTCTTTTCTATTCTGGACAGCATGTACTGGATGAATATTATGTATAATCTCCAAGCGATGACGGCCCCCACCACAATGTAGATGACATTGAACCATGCCTCGATGGGACCGATCACATCTTCCGGCGCGCCGTAAACGCGCAGTCCATTATCAAAGGCGAACAACAGGACTGCGAGAGGGAAGAGCGCTCTGAGTCCTTTTTTGATCTTCTTTCTGCTTTCTTCGTTGTTCTTCGTGATTATACGTGTAAGAACCGGTATCAGTATGAGCATTGCAACTATACCGATCACCATCCAGAGCAGGAATGAGATGATGGCGGTCGCAAGTGGGCCGTTGAACGGTTCCGGAAGGGGGTTGGCGAATAATCCCATTATCTTATTGTATGTCTCTCCCGAAGAAAGCGCCGACATGATGACAAGCTGAACCTCTATAGGCGAGGTCGTAGTTTCCGAGTCGCCGTTCAGATCCCTCACGGTAAGGGCAATGTTGATCGTGTATTTTCCGGCGGTCGCATATCTGTCGATATCAACATTGACTATGATGGAGCGATGCTCTTGCCCGGCAAGAACAAAGTCCCCGTCATTCTTTGCAACCGAGACCGTTGTTTCGTTCGGAGAAGTGAATGCAATAGATACCATTCTGGAATTTGTGATGTCGTTTTCGATAAAGCCGAGATAGTTCACAACCTCTATCTTGAAACTGTCCGAGTTCCCAGCATTGATCTTCACTTTATCGACATATGAGACCACTCCCACGTCCGTGTCTGAGACACCGGAGGCAGATTCAATACCCGGTATGATGACCAGCGCAGAAAACGCTACTATAATCAGCAAGATTACCGGGGCCTTGACAGATCTCATAATAACCTTGACTTTATGAAAGAATAAAATAATATCTGTTATTCCATTAAATATCAGCCGATACATTAGGTTGCCGTGGAAGTAGAGGAGATACTCGGGATATCCGCATTCGTCATAACGGTTGTCGCACTTGTATATGCAAGCATCAGGGACTGGAAAGAAAGAGAGGTCCCCGACCTACCCTGGATAATACTGAGCGTTATCGGTCTCGTCATATTCTTATCATACTCCGTCTATTTGACAGGATTCAGATGGGAGTATGTCCTGCTGGCGGCGGGCACCGGAATGATAATTGTAGATATCTTCATTGATCGGGAGTTCAACGCTTTTATTTTTTACTTTGTTATGGCGGTACTCTTCATTGTTCCGCTTTATGATAACATATCCGAGGGCATCTTCAGAGCCTGGGCCTCCATTCCCTTATGCTATATCATTTTCATCGGGATGTATTTTGCAAGTATAGTCAGAGGAGGTGCGGATGTTAAGTGTCTCATTGCGCTTTCCATCGTGTTCCCGCTCTATCCTTTCTTTTTCGGACTGCCTGTGATCGATATTCCGGACAATGTTCTCAGCCAAATCTTTGTTTTTTCGATCTCGGTACTGTTCGTCGCTGCGGTGTTGACCGCACCTATAATCCTTTATTTCGCAGTAAGGAATTCGAAAGAGGAGGATTTTTCCGGAAGGATGTTCACAGGTTACAGAATGGACATCTCCAAAGCCGAGAATGCCGATGTTTGGCCGATGGAGGATATCATCGACGGAAAATTGGAACATATTAAGATACCGAACGAAGAAGAAATGGGCGATATCTATGCAAGACTGAAAGAAGCCGGACATGAAAAAGTGTGGGTCACTCCGATGATGCCTTTCATCATCTTCATCACAGTTGCCGTGGTGATAATAGTCTTGATCGGAAATCCGCTGTTCCTTATCTTTTGACATTCATCCTGTGCCTGCACTGGGCGCATCTGTCTCCATTCAGACCGACAAGTTCTACGAGATATCCGGTACGGCGGATCACCAGCGCCCCGCAGTTGGGGCAGTATGTGTCCGAGGCCTCATCGGTCATCACATTCCCGACATATGCATACTCGAGTCCGCATTCCATTGCGGTCTCTCTGCACATGAACATCGTCTCAAGAGGCGTAATGGGGACATTCATCATCTCAAAATCCGGATGGAATCTTGTGAAATGTACAGGAGTATCCGGAGACAGCTCATCGCGCACCCATTCGGAAAACTCCTCTATCTCGCTTTCTTTATCATTATATCCGGGGATTACGAGATATGTCAGTTCCAAATGCACTCCCTCCTCGTTTATTATCTCTGAAGCCCTCATAACATCCGCAAGATGCGCCCCGCAGACCTTCATATAGAAATCATCCGTGAAACCTTTGATATCTATGTTCATTGCGTCGGTGACCTTGCACAGGTCTCTCAACGGATCTTCGCACACCAATCCGTTGCTGACAAGTACATACCTCAGATCCGGTGCCTCTTTCACTATGTCCATGATATACTCGAACCAGATTATCGGCTCGTTATATGTGAAAGCAATGGCATCGAACCTCTCTTTCCTGCAGAAAGATACTATGTCCTCCGGGGATTCGTAAGTTGTCCGTTTCCTTCCCGATGGTGAGGCGGAGATCGACCAGTTCTGGCAGTGTCTGCAGGACATGTTGCATCCTATCCCTCCGATCGAGAATATCTTGCTCTTCGGATAGTAGTGGTAAAATGGCTTCTTTTCTATCGGATCGACATTAAAAGATGATACTTTTCCATAATTATTGGCGATGAGTTTGTCCTCTTCGGCCTTTCTTGAAACGCATCTTCCGAATCCTCCCACCTGTATATGACATCGGTGCGGGCACAGATCGCAGATATACACATTACCGTCCCTGTGGTAATATCTGGCCTCCATGTTCGGGTTAATACCTGCCGTTCTTCATCACTGTCCTTTTGTTTTCATAGTTGATATAAGGCGCATTCTCGTTTGTGACCTTGCCGATGATGGTAAATTCCACATCGTGATCGTATAACGCGTCCCGTTTTTCTTTATCGAATGTGAACAAGAGCTCATATTCGCCGCCCCAATAAAGCATCATCTCTTCCCTCGTGATGTTTGTATTGGATGTGATGATATCAACGCCTTCGCCTGCCGGCAGGAAGTCCATGAAGATGTCCATTCCGACATGGCTGGCACTGCAGATGCTTCTCGCCGCCTCGGCAAGACCGTCGGAAAGATCGATGCATGATGTTACGGCTCCCGATCCGGACATGGCAATGCCCTCTTCCACCCTCGGCATAGGCGACATGAGCGGATTCAACGATACTTTATCCTGAAGACCGTTCTCTATCGCATAGAATCCCGCCGCCGCAGATCCGAGCGAGCCTGTAACTGCGATTATATCACCCGGCATCGCCTCCGACCTTAGCATCGGTTTCCTGCCGTTCATAGTTCCGAGGGCGGTGCATGACACCGCACCCTGTCCGAACTTTGTATCCCCGCCGTAGATGAATGCTCCGGCCATGTGGGCGCAGTTGTTCATCCCCTTCATTATGTTGTAGATGTCTATTTCTTTAAGATCTGGCGGCAGCATCAAAGCGGCAAGCAATCCTACGGGAGAAGCACCCATGGCGGCCAGGTCGCTTATGCTGACCGCTGCGGCGGTCCATCCGAAATCTTCATACGTCATACCTTTCGGGAAATGCCTCTCGAAAGTAACGCTGTCCACACAAGCGACGACATCTCCTATCGGGAACGGAATAACGGCTGAATCGTCCCCGGCGCCTATGCCCTTCGGGCTCCCCAATAAGTTCCGGATACCTTTGACGATCCCTCTTTCCCCTAATTCGCTAAAGGAGACCATTGCTGAGGTATATTCAGCTCGATAAATAAGGTTATAGGCTCATACAGAGACTCGGTGCTCTTCATACATTACATTCAGCCTGCGCTATAAATTCGGTTGCATAAATGTATTAAAATATGTCATAAATCGATTTGCCAGATATGATAATAGCCGTCACAGACAGAAAGACCTCGATGCTTCCGTTCGGAGAACAGTTCGCGCTGATCGCAAAGGCAAGACCGGACATCATCATACTTTCGGAGAGGGACATGTCCGCTTCTGAGTATAAGGATCTGGCTCTATCGTGCAAAGCCGAGTGTGATAAGAACGGAGTGGAGTTCTGTATCGATAAATTCTTCGATGTCGCAAAAGAACTCGGGGTCAAGACCGTCTATGTAAGCCTCGGAACACTGAGGGAGGAAAAACCCGAGGGGTTCGACAAGATCCTGACAAGCGTGCATAATGAGAAGGAAGCACAGGAAGCGGAGAGGCGCGGCGCAACGCTTCTGATATTTCAGGGCGTGTTCGACGTCAACTGTAAAGCGTGCAGGAACGCAAAGGGCTTAGCCGTCCTCAGGTACCTCTTGGGATCTGTGGACATCCCCGTGGTGGGTGCAGGAGGCATCATGCCTGATGTTTTCCTAGAGGTCCTGGCCTCAGATACGGCGGGCGTATGCATGAAAGAAGGATTCATGAGGACAAGACATCCGGACGAGGTCGTCTCAAAATACCGCGAAGCAGAGAAGCAGTGGCAGAAAATGCGTTGAATCTCCCATTTTAGGGTCTCAGATAAATATTTACATTCGGTTCCACTCAGTAGGTCAAAGGTAGACCAATATGAGAAGCGAGGTCGTCAGAAAGGGGATAGAAAGTGCACCTGCCAGAAGCCTGCTGAGAGCAGACGGCCTGACAGACGAGGATTTCGAGAAGCCGTTCATCGGCATAGCCAATTCGTGGAATGATATCATTCCGGGACATCTTCATTTGAATGAGTTGAGTGAGGCTGTCAAAGAAGGCATAATCGAGGCGGGAGGAAAGCCGTTCATGTTCGGCGTTCCTGGCATTTGTGACGGCATCGCCATGGGCCACAACGGCATGAGATATTCTCTGATCTCAAGAGATGTTATCTCCGACTGCTGCGAAGTGGTGGTCGAAGGCCACGCTTTCGATGGCTGGGTCGGCATCACAAATTGCGACAAGATAACCCCGGGAATGCTGATGGCGGCAGGCAGGATGAACCTCCCCGCGATAATGGTAACGGGCGGAGCAATGGAGCCCGGACGCCTTGACGGAAAGGATCTTGACCTGCAGTCGGTGTTCGAAGCCCTGGGATCTTACTCCGCCGGTACGGTGGATGAGAACTTCGTCAGAACGATAGAGTGCGCAGCTTGTCCCGGAAAGGGGAGCTGTTCGGGACTTTTCACAGCAAACTCGATGGCGTGTCTGACCGAGGTAATGGGAATGAGCTTAACGGGATGCGGAACATCCCTTGCGGTCGACGGAAAGAAGTTGGCGATCGCAAGAGAGACGGGGAAAAGAATAGTAGAGCTTGTCAAGAAGGATATCAAGCCAAGGGACATAGTGTCTATGAAGTCTCTGAGGAACGCTGTGCGCATCGACATGGCAATAGGCGGATCGACCAACACCGCATTACACATTCCGGCAATATCGAAAGAATTCGGGCAGAATATCACATTGGACGATTTTGATAAGATATCCAGAGAGATCCCTCATATCACAAGCATAAGACCGTCGGGTATCTATTCGATGAAAGATCTGGACAGCGCAGGAGGAATGCCGGCTGTATTGAACAGACTGAAGGATTTCATGGAGGATGCTCCCACCGCAGGCGGGAAGAGTATAATGCAGATCGCAAAAGAAGCAAAGGTCCTGAACGATGAGGTTCTGAGGCCGTTGAACAACCCGTTCCACAAACAGGGCGGCATCGCAATATTGAAGGGGAACCTAGCACCGCAGGGATCGGTCGTTAAACAGGTCGCCGTAAGCGAAAAAATGATGAAGTTCACCGGGAAAGCGAGAGTGTTCGACTCCGAGAGCGATGCGACCGCGGCAATAAAATCAGGCAAGATAGTTTCCGGGGATGTCATTGTCATAAGGTATGAGGGGCCGAAGGGTGCTCCTGGAATGCCCGAGATGCTTTCACCCACGAGCCTGATCATGGGCAGAGGGTTGGGTGATTCGGTCGCATTGATAACTGACGGAAGGTTCTCGGGTGCCACAAGAGGAGGGGCGATAGGTCATGTTTCCCCCGAGGCATACGAAAAGGGTCCGATCTCCGCTGTTAAGGACGGAGATATCATCGAGATCGACATAAAAGAAAGGAAACTCAATGTGAAGATATCCGATGCGGAGATGAAGGAGCGTCTTTCAAAGGTCAAGATCGTCGAGCGCCCTGTTACGGGCGTGCAAAAGAAATACAGAAAACTGGTCACGAACGGTGCGAACGGCGCTTATCTGGAGTGACCTTTTTCCGTTTATCTCACCCCGATATACTGGAAAAGTGATATAGCCAGCAGCAGAAATGTTGCGTCTCTAGGCGTTCGGATGAGCATCCTTGTTCAACGCCCTGTAACAAAAAGTTACATATTTGTTCAAAGAATCATGCATGAATATGATAGAAGACGTTTGGAAGAAGATATCGGCTGACCCGTTAACGATCGGCTATTCTTTTAAGAAGATCGATCCTCCATCACCCGACAGAAGAACAATGAGCAAATGCAGGGAGTTATGCTCCCAGAATTTATGCGGAGCGTACGGCACCTCTTGGGGATGCCCCCCGGGAGTGGGGACAGAGAAGGAATGTCTGAACACGGTCAGAAAATTCTCGAATGCGGTCGTGTTGATCAAGAAGTTCGATAATATCGATATAAGCGACCTTAAAAGCCTCGAGACTCTGGGCAGCGGGCATCAGGAACTTTGCAGGAGATTCTGGAACGCTCTCAGAAAAGAAGGGTATGATGCCCTCCCGCTTTCCGACGGGGGGTGCAGATATTGCAAAAAATGCTCATATCCTGATGAACCGTGCAGGTTCCCGGACCAGATCGTGACGTCGATATCCTGTTACGGAATAATGATGGAGGATTACATGAAGTCCCAGAACATCGATTTTAAATTCGAGAAGGACAGCATGACCCTCTACGGGCTGATACTTTACAACGAGCCCGATTGAATCCTCTATTAGGAAATAATTTAACTGAAGCATACAATCAAGGCGTGAACTGTATGGATAAAGAGACAGTGAAGAAAGTTGCGAAAACCGCACACATTGCACTGAGTGATGAAGAACTCGAGAGATACGGCAAAGACCTGAGCGAGATACTTGACTATTTCAAGATACTCGACGAGGCTCCCGAAGGAGAAGGGTTCGGTGTCAATCCGGTAGAGATCGCAGATGTCCTCAGAGAGGACGAGCCGGGCATCTTCTACGATCCATACGAACTTTTGAAAGACATGAAAACATATGAGAACTACGTCAGGGGGCCCAGGTTGCTATGAAGGACCTCTTGGCCAAGCTTTCGAAACTCAACGATAAGTACTCTATGTTCACCACGATCACCGCCGACAAAGATGCCGGTGATTCGAAATTCCTGTTCTCGGCAAAGGACGGCCTTACGTCCAAAGATATGGAGACGAAATGCGGTTCCAGGATCCTTGAGGGATATCGTCCCGTATTCGACGCCACCGCCATTGCTAAGATGAGAGAGGCGGGAGGAAAGCTCATCGGAAAGACCAACATGGATGAGTTCGGGTTCGGTTCGTTCAGCACCAACTCCCCCTTCGGTGTACCTAAGAATCCTTACGACCTCGAGAGATCCTGCGGAGGTTCCTCGGGAGGTGCCGCGTGCGCGGCATCCGTCATCGAATACCATGTTGCCCTCGGAGTATCGACGGGGGGCTCGGTATGCTGCCCGGCCAGTTTCTGCGGGGTGTACGGCCTTGTGCCGACGTACGGCAGGGTCTCCAGATACGGGGTCATCGACAACGGCAACTCACTGGATAAGGTCGGACTTCTTTCCTCATGTCCGTTCCAGATAGCAAAGTTCCTACCCATTATTTCGGGAAAGGATCCAAAGGATCCGACATCGTGCTGCCAGCCCGAGCTTGAGATCAAAGGAAAGAAGATCAAGTCGGTGGCGGTCCCGGAAAATGCTCTGGACGGATTAAGCAAAGACGTCCGTTCAGGCTTCAATGCATCGCTGGATACCCTAAGGGGAATGGGCATCGATGTGGAAATGATCACCATGCCTTCCCTGAAATATGCCATCCCGGCTTACTATATCATCGAGACCTCGGAAGCATCCACAAACCTTGCCAGTTACGTCGGCATGAGGTACGGCCGGCAGGACGGCAACCTTT
>Ga0209629_10000426_pt1 | contig 22900 bp, 21 predicted proteins | sample TergutCu122P5_FD_187286 | JGI IMG/M metagenome (GOLD analysis project Ga0209629, IMG submission 187286) | Cubitermes ugandensis P5 segment gut microbial communities from Kakamega Forest, Kenya - Cu122 P5 (SPAdes) (version 2) | ecosystem: Host-associated > Arthropoda: Insects > Digestive system...
CTTAGCCGTTGGTCTGGTAAATTTATTAGTGTCTCATTCGTCCGAATTTAGTATATATTATTTAAAATGTAAATCAATGTTTCGTCTTTATCAATTATTTACCTAAAATATGTGTAGATACCTTTGGGGTCAGACAGAGAACGAGAAAGATGAAAATGAAACCATCGTAAAATCTTTCATAGCTGAGTTTATTGGCCATATTCACCAATAAAAAGCCAACAACACTGGTCAGTAAAATCCAGCGCGCGTGTTTGTCCACCAACAGCAACCATATGGCCATGGTTGCCGCGCCCAAAGGTGACAGGATGGCAATGAGGAATGACCTGTGCACATAGGCTGGCGTGATTTTCACGAAATTCCACAGGCCAGAGTTTCTGCCTTGCACAAAATTATAGTCTGTATGCGAAAAGAGGGCCAGCAACAAACCAAAGAGAAAAGCACCGATGACCATATGGATTTGCCGGCGTGACAGGCGCTTTAACTGGGGCCAGAGATAGGGTAGGTAAAAGATAGTAAAGACAAAAAACAGCGACAAAAAAAACGAGGGAACAGCAAAATTCACTCCTTGATGACGCTCTTGCAACGCCGGTGGAACAAAACCGCCCCAGGCAACAAAGAAAACAATCAAGATGCCAAGCGCCGGCACAATGGCCAGAACAGGCGGTAAAAGTTTTGCCGCGCTCGATATGCAAGGCGATACAGCAAAGCATTTTCTTGCTCCACATGTTGAGGAGAAATCCATCCCGGCAACGATGATCGGCAGAACCAGCCAGATGTTGGTTTGCCGGACAAAAACGGCCATAGCCAGGAGGACGGCAGTAGCGAGATAATTTTTTATGCCACGGGAAGAAGCAAAAATGATGTAAAGAATTGCCGCTATCAAGAACCAGGAACTATTATCCGGTAACAGCCAGACACCTGATGGGTAGATATAGAGTGAGCACAAGGCCGGAAGACAAAAGACCACTACCCTGAGCACATCGAATTTATCGCTCAATATGCGGGCAACCAGCAGGAAAAATGCCACCGTGGACAATGAATTGACAAGTTTCAGCGCCACTTCCGCGGAGGACAGCCATTTGTGCGCCGCCGCCAGCAGCAGATAATAACCAGGCGTACTCGCCGGAGGCACAAAACCGAGAGTGTCGGCTGTCGGATACACTATATTCGACAGGGTGAAGTGCTGAGACAGATAAAGAATGATTGGATAATAGTATTTTTCTTGATCGCTATAAGCCCGGCCATAATTGTAATTGGTCAGGATGGGCGGCAGCAGGGCCGCATAGACGAGGAACAACATCACCGACATGGCGAGAAGGTTTTTGTTGGTCATATGGATACCTATTCATCTATTAGCCGCGTCAGCACCGCCAGATAGTTGGCGGCCAGGCGGGGATGTGGCATAAGGGTATCAAGACCATAGCAGAGAATATTCCCCGAAATGATGCCCAACCGTCCAAGGAAACCAATAAATGGTACGGCCAGAATTTTACTCATGAACAGAGTATTCCACAGTGTGGCGCAGCGCGTACCTAAACCACCCAGATACATTAATTCCACAACTGACAAACCGGCTTTTTCAGCCGCCAGCCGTAAACCAGCCGGCAACAGACGGTAGTAATCATGGGGCAAGTCATGCTCCGGATAATCCATGCTTTCAAAGAGAATCAGCCGCCCTCCTGGCTTCAATATACGGCGCGATTCGGCTAGTACCGCTATTGGGTCTGGACTGTCGCTGATTGCTTGGCACAAGAGGACGACATCAACAGATTGGCAGCGGCAAGGAATGGCCGTCATATCGGCAATAATGACATCCGGGTCACGCTGGAAACGGTCAGCGCGGAGATAGCGGGCCGAGCCTGGGAAAAAAGCGCGAAAGGGACTTTCGCCACAGGCCAGATCGAGCACGATTTCGCCAGGCTCGCGGCCCAAACGGGCCAGTTCCGGCAGCAGAAAGCGGCCCGTACACCAATTCTTGCCCAAGATGCGGTGAAAGCTGTCGAAACGGTTCATAGCCCGCCACCGGTCCGTGACACGACAGGCATTAGCATGGTGGCACGACCGCTTTTCAGCCGCTTTATTATAGGATACAGCATATAGAGAGCGAGCAGGATGACGGCCAGGCGGCAAAGAGCCATAGCCGCTACTTGAAAATTGGTGCTGACGTTGACGAAGTTCATGACAAGCGTCACCATGACCACCGCCGAATTGAAGGCGGTGGTTCTGAGCAATGTCCGCTGGATGAAAAAGGCCAGCGTGGCACCAAGCGCAGCCATACCTGCTAAAATACCGACATAGCCCCAGGCATAGTAGAAACCGCCGAGAGTTGATACGGAAATGGCCGTGGAGGTGTGAAAATATTCCTGACCGAAGCGCGCGGCATTAAAAAATATGGGTTTTTCGATAAGAGCACGGGGCATGATGCTGTACAGCGGAATCAGAAACGCTTCCAAAGCGTGTTCATGCGGCGAGCGCCCGCCCGTGTAATATAGCAGATTGCCAAAACTGAACATACCGCTGGAGATGCGGTTGAAGATATCCTCTTCGTTTATCACAGTGCGGCGCTGTTCGATCTTTTCCGTGAAAGGCAGACTGACAAGAAAAGCCTCGGAGAAGGTTTCTGCCTGCACCGAAACATCAAATACGTCCTCACCTCTTCTATGTTTGTCTCCAAGAATGCCTCGGTACTCGGTGATGACCATAAAGGCCATATACACAGTAAAAAGCATCAAAGCGCCAGCGCAGAATTGTTTCCAGCTCATGCGCCGCGTTGTGCAGGCAATGACCAGGGCGGCAATAACCAGCAAACGGATGATTGCCGCCTTCGAGCCGATGGTGATGATTTCAACGAGCAGGCCAACGGCAACTCCGGCAAACAGTGGCCACATAAAGCGATCGTGCAGCCGTCGGATATACATAACGCCGCAGAAAAAGAGAAAAGGATCGCGTAGAAAAATCAGTAGATTCAGTACTTGGGAGACAGAACTCTCGACACTGTTGACATCAAGCGCCGTGCGGCTGGTGATAAAAGTGAGGCCCACCCCGAAATAATATTGTCTCACTACCCAGGCAGCGATGGCAATGATACCAAAAGCATGGACGGCATAACGGATATAGGCCAACCGTTCGGCATCATCCCAGCCGCGATGCGTTTGTTGATGAAAACGCCGGGCGAAAGCGTCTCCAAATAGATAGGCACAGCAAAAGGCGGCGAAACCACGGGTCGCCCACAGCATGGCCAATTCAATGAAATAAGGATTCATATGTGCCCACAGATCTCGATACAGCCAAGGGACGATGACGATAATTGGATAACCGAGGACATTGGCCAGAAGTATCAAAGAGACTGGTGGCAACGGCATGCCCTCGCCGCGTTGCTGGAAAAAGAGCAATACGGCGAGGGCGATGAAAATGGCAGATGACCAACCAACGCTGAGATCGAGAAAACAGCACAGCGACAAAAAGATAATGCCGTAGGCGAGCAGGTTTCTTTTCATGTCACTTCATGAACGATCTACACGTGTAATCGACACGATGCAGAAAATACTTCTTCGGCAATCGAGTCAGGTATTCATCCACCGCCTGCCGCGCCCCCGCCCAATGGCCGTAATCGTCGATGATGACAATGCCGCCTTCGACCACCAGCGGGAAAAGATGCTCCAGCTCGTGACGGGTCGATTCGTACCAGTCGGTATCGAGTCGTAACAGGGAGATCGGCGTTTTCGGCAAATTGGCCGGGATAGTTGTTTCCACCGGCCCCTGGATATAGTGGATACGCTCGGCGGGATAGCCGGTCGTGGTCATATTCGCTCGCACATCGTCGAGACCGGCGACGCACCAGGTATCGGCGGCCTTGTCGGTGCTGCGATCAAGGCAGGTCTGGGCGGTGAGGCCATCTTGCGCCCGTTTGTCGGCCTCAGTGGGCGCGGTCATCCCGGTGAAGGTATCATACAAATAAATATCGCGGTCGGCGGCTTTATCATCCAACAGGGCCAAGGCGGCGGCCATACAGCCGCCACCGCGCCACACGCCACACTCAACAATGCTGCCGGAAATATTGTGGTGGACGAGGTGATGAACGGCATTAATCAGTTCAACCTGCCGCTCGACGCTGGTCATGGTGTAAAGAGCTATTTTGTCGAGAATACGCAGATCAGCATCAGATAGATCGCGCAGGCGCGACGGCTTGCCTTCAATCAGGTGGTAACGGGCCAGCTCGAAACCACAGCGGCGCAGGAGGGAACGAAGCAATTCTTTCATGGTAAATCCCCTATGAACAGGTTGCTCGGAGGTGATTCTCCTATGGATTGTAGCAGAGAAGGAGGCAAAGAAGAATCGAGCAGCGACAAGTTTACCAAGAAAAAACCGCCGCGCTTTACCGCTCGACCATGACCACTAATCCCCAGCATTCCAGCGGCGGCAGATGCCAAGTGGTCGAACCATCGGCATTTTTCTCCGGCACCAGCGCCAATGGCCGCAGTGATTCATCGTCGGCGTTAAGGAAATAGGCCGCTCGCATCGGTTTATCGGCGGGCAGGCGCAGCGCGATATTCTGAGCCATCGGTGGAATCTGTTTCTGGCCCAAGACATGATGATCATCGGGTAGATTCAGCAGATTGATGATGAGTTGCCTCTGGCCACTGACCGTCGTCCGCTCGTAGACGGTTTTATCCCAAAACAACGGGCGCGAGGCGGTAACGCGAATCATCTCGTCCGGTTCGGGAATCCAGCGCAGTTTCGGGCTGGTCAAATAGTAGGAAAATCGTGCCATAAAGCGGTTGTAACGGATAATCGCCCGCGATACGGGAGCGCCTTTGCCGCCGCTGACCGCGCCACCATAAAAATCGAAATGGTCATGCACCTGGGTACGCGCCGCGAAATGCGCCGCCAGATAAGGGCGAGCAAAGGCGACAGAATATTCATCATAGTCCGGCGTGGCGAAAAAACCCCAGGCCATCAGTGGCCGTTCGGTGGCGGTGACGATGCTGTTCAGCACGGTGGTCATCGTCTCGTAGGTTAAGGGATAGCGGCCATCACGCGGTTCGTTATGGCTGTCGAATTCGATGGTATAAATGTCGTTAACCTGAGAATACTGGCGCGTACCTAATTTTTCGGCGCGGCGCATGACATCGGCAAAAATCTCGCGGCTGGAATCGGCGATGCCACGTAAGTTTGGACTGGGGGTATACTGCGACAGAAAATGGAAATCCGGATTGACCACTCGCGCTTTGCGCCCGGTCAAATCGAGAAACTGATGCGCGATCTCAGAGGGAGTCAAACTGGTGATCCGTTTTCCATCTTTGCTAAATCCTTCGGCGGTCCTCCAATAGACGCCGCCAACACTATCCAAGAGTATGCCATCCCAGCCATACTGGCGGATGGATTCAGCCAGTTGCTCGGCGAATTGATCTTGCACTTTGAACAGATTGGGAGTGAACATCCCCTTGTCAGCATAATAGGTCGTGACAACTTTACGCGACGGCCAGGAATTGTCCCAGATTTTCCACTCGTCGGGGCCGGTGATGGCGGTCATTTCATTATAGAGGATATACTTCATGCCATTTCCATGTAGCGCCTTACTCCAAAGACGCAGCACATCGCCCGACACCCGGCGCGTGTCGCTGCCAAAAGCGAGCCATTCCTTTTCTTTGGGCGCGAGCACATAGGGCGTTGGCGGCATATAGAACATTTCCAAGGCGTTGAGATAGGCGCCGCGCAGCATTGCGACTGTCGCGTTAATATTTTCCTGGCTCTGATCCGGATAAGCCAGCGCAGCCGCCCCCATCGCCGCCAGCCGCATGACCGGCGCCCAGTCGCTGGCAACATCAAACAGCGTCTCTGCTTCGGCCAAGACGCGGCCAAAGGCGTCGCGGCAACGCAGCGTGGCGCGGTGGCCATAGACATCGCCGCCGCCTTTTTCCAAAACCAATTGGGTCTGTTGCTTGCCTCGCTCCAGTTCCACTGTTTTTGTCACAGCCAGAAAAGGCGGCTCCAATTCCCGCTCGATCCATACTTCCAAAGTCAGCGGCGGCACCTTGCCATCCACTGCCTGGCCGCTGGCGGTGAACGCGGCGGTGAAGCGCACCGGCTCGCCCGGCTTGTAGATCACTTTTTCTGTCTGGAAATCATGCACCGTCACCGCGCCGGGATAGACGACACCATTAGCCACGGCAAAACTGATATTAACAAGTGAAAGTATCAAAAATAGGAAGAATGCTTTCATAATTTTCCTCTTTTCAATTGGGCTGGGAGAGGCCAGTATCATCCGCTCTTTGGCGGTGCAAATGCCTGACAAAGGCCCTGGTGATCACCATGATGCCGGCAAGCTGGGCGCAAAGAACCAGAAAGCATAAGCCCATCACTCCATAAAGATGAATGGCCGGATAGCCACCCGCGAACATAGTCAAAGTTGTGGCGGTCTCACCGTAGAAGGCGGCGCGATGTATCCGCCAGGAGCGCAGCAAGTAAACCATGGCCAGCCGCAGAGCGTTGACGGTAAAGGCGAAGATGAGGATTTGCGCGTAGCGCCCGGCTTGGGTAAATTCCTGGCCATAGACCAGCCGCACCAGCCAGGGCAGGGCCAGGGCCATAACGACGGAAGACAGCGCCAGGGCCAAGGCGAAACGGCGCAGGGGGCGCATGACCATGGCCGGATTGCCATCCTTACCCGCTTTGGCGGCGGTCGGGAACATGATGGTATTGAAGGTTTGCGCCAAGAGCGATGGCATGGCGCCGGCGGCGGTTAGGGCGACGACATAGTAACCGAGCTGGGTATTGCCGGCGAAAAAAACCAAAAGAATCTTATCGAGTTCCGTGCCCAATGATCGCGTCACATTGACCGAATGCAGCCGCCAACTCTGCGACAGCAGCTTCCTGGCGCTGGCAAACGATGGTTGGCTCAGAATATTACGACGGAAATGCCACAGCCGCTGCATGGCGATGAGCACGGTTCCTGAAAGGACAGCCAGGGCGGCGGTTTCGATGCTCAGGTATTCCCCTAGCCACAAGGCGACAAGCAGCGCCGGATAGACGACGGCCTGGAGGATTCGCTGACCGTTGAAGCCACGAAAGTTCATCCGCCCCTGTTCGATGGCCAGGAGATTGATCGATAGGAAGGAACAGGGCAGGAGAATCAGCATATACAACTGCGTGAAGCGCAGATAATCGAGCCGCGACTGACCCAAAAGCCAGGGTAGGGCCGGGATGCAGACAGCGACAACAACCAGGGCCAAGGCCAACGACAGGGCGCAGGCGGTGGCGGCAACGCGAGAGGAGAATCCGTCGCGGGCGACGGTGACGACCAGGCTTTCGTTGATGCCCAGGGAAGTGATTCCGGCCAGGAAATGCGGCCAGTAAAGGACGGCGGCGAGGATGCCTCGGTCATCCGGCCCGAAGAAACGGGCGACCAGCACCCCGCCCAACAGCCCGGCCCCAAAAATGATGCCGTTGGTGACCAGAGTTTCCTGCCAGGTTTTCATGATATTGCTGGGCCTGCCATCATCCGCCCCTTGGTTCGGCGCTCATAGGCTGGCGTCGGCGTTTTTGGCGTGGTCGCGCTCGAGATAGAAATTTTTCCAAGCGCTGGTGTTTTTCAGCGAAGCGTCATAGGTGATGACGGGCCGGTCGCGGAAGCCGGCCAGCTCATGGAAACGTTTCAGCCGGTCGTAGGCGATCGTCCAGACGCAATCTTTGTCGCCGGCTTCGCAGCGCCCGTTCAGCGAGCCGCCGCAGGGGCCGTTGCGCATGTTCTTCGAGCAGGAATTCATCGGGCAGAGATAGGCGGTGTCGGGCAGGCCACAATCGCCGCAGTCGGAACAGCCGAACAGCAGGTATTTGGAGTCTCTTTCGGTGATATGCGCCAGCGTGTTGACGACGCGGCAAAACAGATTGTCACGATCGCAGGCGCGGACCAACTGAGCAAGCAGCGGCTGCAAGGCGCGGCCCTTACGAAAGGCGGCGGTGTGTACCAGCCGGTAGAGCCGGTAAAAAGCGGTGACATTGGTGGAGTATGTTTCTTGCGTTAATTGTGGGTTGGGTTTTGACAATTCCTCGTCGAAATAAAAGAACTCACCGGGAAAGGAAAACCGAATCTCCTTATAGAAAAGTTTCCAGTCATCGGCGGCGAAACGTTCGCTCATGTCGATGATGTCAAAGAAACTGTCGGCGCGGGACAGGCCACCGAGATAGCCAGCGGCAAAACCGAGGCCACCGAAGACCGCCAACTGTTTGGCCGCCAGTTCACGGAAGAACTGGCGCCCTTTGTCGGGGCCGGCAGCGTATTTCTCGATCTGGGCGTACAGATCGTCACTCACGGTGCAGCCCGGCAGCTTGCCCTCGTTGAACATCTTGGCCACCGTCCGGTTCAGTACATAGACATTGCCGACCAAAGGCGGATTGAAACCGCTGAGGCGCAGAAAATGCTGTATTTCAGCGAACTTGCGCATGTCGTAGCCCAACTGCGGCAGCACCCATTTCGCCCCGGCGCGCAGCTTACGCAGCAGTTTGTAGTATTGCGGCACCAGCTCGTTTTCGTGGCGTTTGAACGGGTTGACTGTGCAGCCAGGGAAAAACGAACAGGGCGGCAGTTTTTCCATGCCGCCGCGCCCCGGTGTCTCCAGACCGGCGTTCATCGCCGTAATCAGGGCCAGCGTCGCCGAGGAATCGAGGTCGAACACCCCGGTCGGTCGCTTCGGGTTACCGGCCATCGGCAAATCGCCGGACAAAGCCAGGATGTTGTTCAGGCCGCCGGCGGCGTTGCGCCACAGCGCCGATTCCAGTGAGGCCCGATTGATGTCCTTGCAGGTCAGATGGACGACGACGTTGTCCCGGTACTCGGCCATCAGCGTAGCCAGGGCATCCGGCGGCAGCATTGGATTGCCGCCCGGATTGTCGGTAAACGACACCCAGGAGATGCGTTCATCGGCCAGCAGCTCCCTGGCCAAAGCCAGCGGCGGCGACGGCGTTCCTGCGTCCGGCGACACCGGGAAACCACGCAGGGAGACCACTTCGGCGCCGACCGCGAAAGTGGCGGTGTCAGTCAGAATTTCCTGAAAAGGCTTTCTCATTGTTCACACTCGCTTTATATATGATAGGGATAGCTCATTTTGCCAGGTACTACAAGGTCATATTGTGGGGGCGGCAATGTACTACAAATGTCATATCACGGGAAAATATTTTCCCACAGTGTAGACCGGGGAAAAACAAAAAGGAAACCGGATATGAAAAAACCTGTCCGATATTTCCTGGACGTCGCCAATATCGCCGGCAATTCGGTGACAGATCGAAAAATTACACCGGAATCGCGCCATTGACGCTTGACGATTGATGCCAAAACACGCTACAGATTGTCCGCTTCAGGGAACGGTTCTCTGCGCGGTTCCCCACGGCTCCACCGTATCCGCGACGGGGTGTCCAATGGCATCGCCTCGTTCAATCTCTATCGTGATGTTCATCGCTTACAGGAGGTTCTATGTTTCCCATCATCAGACGAGAAGAAATGGCGTCCGGCACGATTATCCTCAACGAAATCGTGGCGCCAATGATCGCCAAAAAGGCGCGTCCGGGCCAGTTCGTCATCCTGAAATCCCATGAGGCCGGCGAACGCATCCCGCTGACCATGGCCGACACCGACCCAGCCAAAGGCACGGTCACTATCATCTATATGGTGGTCGGCAAAAGTACGGCCCAGTTCCGCGACCTGAAAGTCGGCGATTCCTTCCAGGACATCATCGGCCCTTTGGGCAAAGCGACGCATCTGGAAAAAGTCGGCAACGTCGTCTGTGTCGGTGGCGGTACCGGTATCGCCGTTCTGCATCCGATTACGAGAGGCTTGAAAAAGATCGGCAACAACGTCACCTGCATCATCGGCGCCCGCGATAAAGAACTTCTCATCATGGAAAAAGAAATGCAGGCGGCCAGCAACAAGATGATCGTCTGCACCGATAACGGCTCTTACGGGCGCCATGGCTTTGTCACCGACGCCCTGAAAGATCTGATGGCCGAAGGCAAAGTCGATATGGTGGTGGCCATCGGCCCGGTGCCGATGATGAAGGCCGTCGCCAACCTGACCAAAGAGAAGAAGATTCCAACGCTTGTCAGCCTCAACCCGATCATGGTTGACGGCACCGGCATGTGCGGCTGCTGCCGCGTCACCGTCGGCGGCAAGACACTGTTCGGCTGCGTCGATGGCCCGGAATTCGACGGCCATCAGGTCGATTTCGACGAGTTGAACATGCGCCTCAAGTCGTATCGTGAGGAAGAGAGCAAGTGTTACAACGAATACTGCGCCGTGCGCGATGCCAAATAGGGCCAGCGCCGAAGAAAATAAAATAGCCCGGCCATGTCCGGGTGATGAACCTTATCCTTTTCCTGACAGGTGAAAATATGAGTGAGAAACGTGTCGCCTCAAAAATTGACCGGGTGCCGATGCCGGAGCAGGATCCCAAGGTACGGGCCAGAAACTTCCTTGAAGTACCGACGGGCTATACGATGGCAATGGCCCAGGCCGAAGCCGAGCGTTGTTTGCAATGCGCCAAACCTGGCTGTGTCGTAGATTGCCCGGTGAGCATCGATATTCCCGGCTTCATCGACCTGCTGACCCGTGGTGATGTCAGCGGCGCTTTGCAGCGCATCTGGCTGAAAAATGCCCTGCCCGCCGTTTGTGGCCGGGTTTGCCCGCAGGAAATTCAGTGCGAAGGCAAATGTATTTTGGGTAAGAAGGGTACCCCGGTGGCCATTGGCAACCTGGAACGCTTCTGCGCCGACTATGTGCGGGAAAACAGCAAGAACGAGGCCCTGCCGGAAAAACAGCCGCCGACCGGTAAAAAGGTGGCGGTGGTCGGTTCCGGGCCGTCCGGCCTGACCGTCGCCGGTGACCTGATTGTCAAAGGCCACGACGTGACGATTTTTGAAGCCTTCCACAAGCCCGGTGGTGTTCTCGTCTATGGTATTCCTGAGTTCCGCCTGCCGAAGGCGATTGTCGCCCAGTCGGTGAATTTCCTTGAGCAATTGGGCGTAAGGGTTGAATGCAACGCCGTTGTTGGCCGCATCGTCAGCATGGATGAGCTGTTCGCCCAGGGCTATGACGCCATCTATGTCGGCGTCGGCGCTGGTTTGCCGAAATTTATGAACCTGCCCGGCGAAAACGCCATCGGTATCCTTTCCGCGAACGAATACCTGACACGCGCCAACCTGATGAAGGCCTACGACTTCCCGAAGGTCGATACGCCGATTCCGATTGGCAAGAACGTGGTTGTCCTCGGCGCCGGCAACGTCGCCATGGACTCGGCGCGCACGGCCATGCGCCTCGGCGCCGAATCGGTGAAAATTGTCTACCGCCGCTCCCGCGCCGAAATGCCGGCCCGTGCCGCTGAAATCCATCACGCCGAAGAAGAAGGCATCGAGATGATGCTTTTGACCAACCCGACCCAGTACCTGGCCGATCAGAACGGTCGCCTGGTCGGCATGGAATGCCTGAAGATGGAATTGGGCGAACCGGATGCCTCCGGTCGCCGTAAACCGGTGGCTATCAAGGGCTCGGAGTTCCGTATCGCCTGCGATCTCTGCGTTGTCTCGGTCGGTTCCGGCGCCAACCCGCTCCTGACCTCCGACACCCCCGATATGAAGACCAACAAATGGGGCTATATCATCGCCGATGAGAAAACCGGCAAAACCACCAAACGCGGCGTCTGGGCTGGCGGCGACATCGTCACCGGCGCCGCCACGGTCATCCTGGCCATGGGCGCCGGTCGTCAGGCCGCCGACTCCATCCATGACTTCCTGACCTTTGGCTGGTAATGTTTTAACGTTTTGCGGTTGTTGAAAACGAGAACGGTCACGAAGCATCTTCGTGGCCGTTTTTTTATGGTGGTGTTGAGATTTTGAATTCTACCAGTTGAAGCTCAGCCTGCCGCTCCTCTACTATCATTGCCTGCAAACGGAAAGCCGCCCGCGCTCCCACGCCTTTCATTTCCTGGTGCCTGTTTCCTGTCCGCGCTCCTCATGGCATTTTCACTTTCTTGTCAAATTGACAGCAAAAAAGTAAAATTGCTGTCAAAGGAAAAAAATAGGGAGGTGCAGTCATGGCGATTTTAACAGTGCGCAATCTATCGGATGAAGTGCACCGCGCTTTGCGCTCGCGGGCGGCGCGGCATGGACGCAGTATGGAAGCGGAGGTGCGGGAAATTCTCAGCAGCACGGTGAAGCCGGAACAGCGTCCGCGTATGGGCGCGGTGATGGCAGCGGTGGCACGGGTGAATGGGGTGACAGATGAAGATGTCTTGGCGCTGGAACGGGTGCTGGCCGAGGCGCGGGAGGATACCCCAGCCGAACCGCTGGAGTTGGTATGATAATTCTCGATACCAACGTTGTCTCCGAAACGATGAAGCCACAGCCGGAGGCGGCGGTTCTGGCTTGGCTGGACGCGCAGGTCGAGGAAACTTTGTATCTGACGAGTGTCACCCTGGCCGAGCTTTTGTTTGGGGTCGCGGCGTTGCCGGAGGGTAAACGCAAGGAGCGTTTGACTGCCACCATCGACAGTTTGTGCAAATTGTATGAAGAGCGCGTCTTGCCCTTCGATACAAAGGCGGCCCGCTGCTATGCGGCGCTGGCTGTGACCGCCCGCCGGAAAGGACGCGGTTTCCCCATGCCGGATGGCTACATCGCCGCCATCGCGGTTTCGCATAGTTATGCTGTGGCGTCACGTGACGCTTCCGCTTTTGCGACGGCGGGCATCAAAATTATCGATCCATGGCAATACTGCTCATAACATCACCGGGGCACTCATTCGGGAGCGTCGAGCCACGAACCAGAAGACAGAAAAAAGACAATTTCATTGCCGTTTGCCGCTGACCGCACTATGTAGCTAACCGTATCCCGTGTCGCTTCCGCAAAACGGAGGGAAACGGGGAGTCGCGCGCCTTGACCAATTTGGCCCATTTCGTCGCCGGCGGCGGAAGAGGAAAAAGCAGGTAAATCGCCATGCAAGGTTTTGAACATGCGGAGTAAAAAGCTGTGGATCATATTGGTGCTGGCGATTGTGGTGGCGGCGGGCGTTTGGTTCTGGCGCGGCCATGAGGATAAGCCGCAGGGCTTCATGACCGGCCAGGTCAAACGCGGCGATCTGGAAATTACGGTCTTGGCCAGCGGCCTCGTCGAATCGGAAAATCTGGTCAGCGTCGGTGCCCAGGTGTCGGGCCAGCTCAAGTCGCTGAAGGTCGAACTTGGCGATGTGGTCAAGGCCGGGCAGCGGGTGGCTGAAATAGATTCCCTGCCGCAGCAGAACAATCTGCGCACGCGGACAGCGGCGCTGGTGGCGGCCAAGGCGCAGAAGACGGCGCAAGAGGCATCCTTGAAACAGGCGGAGCTGGCCTACCAGCGGCAGAAGCTGATGCGCCGGAGCGAAGCGGCGAGCCAGGCCGATTTCGAGGCCGCCGAAGCCAACCTGAACGTCATCAGAGCCGACATCAAGGCGCTGGACGCCCAGATCGAGCAGGCGTCGATTGCCGTCGATAGCGCGAAAATCGACCTCGGCTACACGAAAATCAATTCGCCAATCGACGGTGTTGTCGTCGCCATCGTCACCAAAGAAGGCCAAACCGTCAACGCCAACCAGACAGCGCCGACCATCATCATGGTGGCCCGGCTCGACGTCATGAACATCCGGGCGGAGATTTCCGAGGCCGATATTGTCAAAGTCAAACCGGGCCTGAAGGCCTGGTTCACGATTTTGGGTGAACCTGACAAACGTTATCCCGCTGAACTGCAATCCATCGAGCCAGCGCCGGAAACCATCACCCAGACCAGCACCATCGCCAATGCCGCCAGCACGTCGAGTTCCGCCGTCTACTATATCGGCATTCTGCAAGTCCCGAACACGGAAGGGAAATTGCGTATTTCGATGACCGCCGAAGTCAATATAGTCCTCGACCAGGCCAAAGACATCCTGCTCGCCCCAGCGGCGGCGCTTGGCAAAAAAGGCAAGGATGGTTTGTATACGGTGCGGGTCGAGACCGCGCCTGGTAAATATGAGGAACGTCATGTCAAGATCGGCCTGAATAACAACATCCAGGCCCAGGTGCTGGAAGGATTGGCCGAAGGCGACAAAGTGGTAATCGGCGAAGCCCTGACCAATCAGCCGGCCAGCCCGCCGAACCGCCCACGCGGACCACGGATGATGTGATGACGGCGCTCATCGAATTGCAAGGCGTCTGCCGCGATTATCCCGCCGGCGAAGAAACGCTCCGCGTGCTGCACGACATTAACCTGCGCATCGAGGCTGGGGAAATGGTGGCGATTGTCGGCGCTTCCGGCTCCGGCAAATCGACGCTGATGAATATCATCGGCTGCCTCGACCGCCCCAGCGCTGGCCACTATCTGGTCGATGGCCAGGAAACCAGCCGGCTGTTGCCGGATGAACTGGCGCGGCTCAGGCGCGAGCATTTCGGTTTCGTTTTCCAGCGCTATCATTTGCTGGGCGATCTGTCGGCGCGGGAAAACGTTACGATTCCAGCCATGTACGCCGGTGTCGGCAAAGATGTACGGCAGAAACGGGCTAGTGATCTGCTCACCCGCCTCGGCATGGGTGATCGTCTTCATCACAAACCAGGGCAGTTGTCGGGCGGCCAGCAACAGCGCGTGTCGCTGGCGCGGGCTTTGATCAACGGCGGCGCCGTCATCCTCGCCGACGAGCCGACCGGGGCGCTCGATTCGGCGAGTGGCCAGGAAGTCGTGGCCATTTTCAAACAACTGCACGCCGAGGGCCACACGGTGATTTTGATTAGCCACGACATGCAGATGGCCGCCCATGCCGAGCGCATCATCGAACTGTCCGATGGCCGTATCATCGCCGACCGCAAAACCAGCGAGGCGACGCCGGTGAAAACCCGGCCACGGCCACCGGCCACCGACGATTCCTGGCGGGCGCTCTCCGGGCGCTTTGCCGAAGCCTTCCGCATGGCCATCATCGCCATGGTCTCGCACCGGCTGCGAACGCTTCTCACCATGCTGGGCATTATCATCGGCATTGCCTCGGTGGTGTCGGTGGTGGCCTTGGGTGAAGGTTCGCAGCAACGGATACTGAAAGACATCAACGCCATCGGTACCAATACCATCAACATCTTTCCCGGCAAGGATTTTGGCGATTTGCGCTCCGGTCGCATCCGTACCCTGTTGCCGAGCGACGCCGAGGCCCTGGCCCGTCAGCCCTACGTCGATACGGTGACGCCTTTGGTGCAGGCCTCGGTGGTGCTGCGCTACGGCAACATCAACGTCAATGCCCAGGTGCAGGGTGTCGGCGCCGACTTTTTCCGCGTGCGTGGCATGGAATTGGCCGCTGGCCGCCTGTTCAGCGACGCCGATGTCCGCGCCAGTGGCCAGGAGGCGGTGATTGACGATAACACGAAGAACACCTTGTTCCCCGATGGCCAGGAGCCACTCGGCGCCGTCATCATGCTCGATACCGTGCCCTGCCGCGTCATCGGCGTGACGAAAAAGGTCGAATCGAGCTTTGGCGGCAACCCGGATACTCTGAACGTCTTCGTCCCCTACACCACGGCCATGAAACGCATCACGGGAGAATACTGGCTGCGCAGTATCACGGTTCGCGTGGCCGACACGGTTTCGAGCGCCGTCGCCGAAGCCAGCATCGTCGATTTCCTGACGGCGCGGCACGGCGGCAAAGACTTCTTTGTCTCGAACCTCGACGCCATCCGCCAGACCATCGAAAAGACCACCGACACCATGCGGCTGTTGATTTCCTCGATCGCCTTGATTTCGCTCATTGTCGGCGGCATCGGCGTCATGAATATCATGCTGGTCTCGGTCACCGAGCGTACTCAGGAAATCGGCGTGCGCATGGCGGTTGGCGCCAGGCAGGGCGACATCATGCGGCAATTTCTCATCGAGGCGGTGCTGGTCTGCCTGCTCGGCGGGCTGTTGGGCGTCTGCCTGGCCTTTGGCATCGGCTGGGCGGTGCGGTCGTCCGGCAGCGTTTTCCCGATGATCTATTCCTCGGCTTCGGTCATCAGCGCCTTTTTGTGTTCGACCGGGATTGGCATCGTCTTTGGCTGGTTGCCGGCTCGCCGCGCCGCCCGGCTCGACCCGGTGGTGGCCCTGGCACGGGAGTGAAGCTATGAAACGTCTACTTCCTGTTGTATTGTCGCTGATCCTGACCGGTTGCTCCTACGGGCTGTTCTCGACCGCCTACGAGAGGCCGAAGCTGGATCTGCCGCCGGTCTGGCAAGAAAGCCGGCATGTCGGCAGCCAGGCTATGCCCAACGACAAATGGTGGCGGGAATTCGCCGACCCGCGCCTGGACCGGCTGGCCGAGGCGGTTATGGGAGAAAACCTCGACTTGGCGCGGGCGGCCCTGGCGTTGAGGCAGGCGCGCTTGCAGGCCGGTCTGGCGGCGGGTAATCTGTGGCCAACCCTGTCGATAAGCGACGGCTTTGAAGTTGACCGCACGGTTGGTTCAGGTGGCGGCAGCACCAGGACTTTTTCCCTCAATAGCAGCATCAGCTACGAAGCCGATCTGTTCGGACGTTTGATTTCGGTGCGCGATGCCGAAAGGTGGCGGGCCGAAGCCACGTCCTACGACCTCCAGGCCACCCGGCTGTCGCTTTCGGCGACGCTGGTCAGCCAGTATTTTCAACTGGCCGCCATCCACGAAGAGTTACGCTTATCGACCGCGAGTATCGCTTACGCCCGCAAAACCCTGGACCTGACGCGGGCGCAATACGCGACGGGAGCCGTCGGTCGCTTGGAAACGCTGGAGGCGGAGCGCGCCCTGGCTAGCCAGCTTGCCAACCACGACGCGCTGCGGCAAAACGAGGTGGCTACGCGGCAGACGCTGGCGCTGCTTTTTGACCAGGCGCCGGAACACGTCCGTCTGGAAGAACCAAACGATCTGATGCGAGCCGTCATCCCGGAGGCCGCCCCCGGCCTGCCGGTGGCGATTCTTGCCCGCCGTCCCGACCTTGCCGCCGCCGAAGCCAACCTGCGGGCCTCTTTGGCCTCAGCCGACGCCGCCAGGCTGAATCTCTATCCACGGCTGACGCTGACCGGTTCTTTTGGCGGGGCGAACGGGAATTGGACGCGAGTACTCTCCGACCCGGTGGCCACCCTCGGCGCCGGACTGGTTCTGCCCTTTGTCAATTGGCGGCAAATGCGGCGACAATTGGCGGTCAGCGTCGCCGACTATCGCCTGGCGGTGATCACGTTCAGACAAAGCCTGTATCGGGCGCTGTCCGAGGTGGAAATCTGCCTGTCGGCGACGGAAAAATTAAAGAAACAGGGCGGGCAGCTCGAAACGATGCTGGCGGCGGCGAGACAGAGCGAGATGCTCTACGAAGCGCGCTACCGGGCCGGAGCCGTGCCACTGCAATCCTGGCTCGACGCCCAGGAGCGGCGGCGGCAGGCGGAAATCAGCCTGATCGAAAACCGGCTGGCCCAGTTGGTCAACCAGGCTAACCTCGCTAAAGCATTAGGCGGCGGCGCCTCAAGGCTGGATTGGAATGCGCCGGGCGATGACGAGTAAAAAAATGGCAAGTTTCTTTTTCTCTGGTTTTCATTGCTTGACTTTTGATACGCTTGCGTCCATAGTATACAAATATTTGTACCCGATACGATCGAAGAGGGGGATATGGGCGCTGTGCTAAAAAAATTGGCTTTCTTGCCGCTTGCCATGCTGCTGGCTTCGCCGGCCATGGCAATGACACCGGGCGTCCTGACTTCGGAAACGCACAGCGCCTATCGGGTGACGACGTACGGTCTTGGCAACGTGACCGATTTTGACAGCGCCATCGCCGTCAGCCCTCACGATTACGCGCCGCTGATGATCACCGGTGCGGCGTCGGATATATTGTCCGGGCAACAACGCTTCAATCCGCTGGCCCAAAGCGGCAGCAATCCCGAAGCGGTCGAAGGCTTCGCCATCGCCGCTCGTTTCGAGGCCGGCAAGTCGATTTCCCTCAAAGGCGTTTTCGGCATGGCCCACAACCTGTGGAACAATAGCCTGAAGGATGAAAACCGCTCCAGTTGGGAAGCCAATCTCGGCGTCATATACAGCCTACTGCCCAACCTCAACTACGAGCTTCATCTCGGCTATATGGATACCGGCGACCTGTTCAAAAGCCGCAGCGAGTATTCCAATGTCGATAGCATCATCATGATCAGCAACAAGCTGACCCTGTCGTTTTAGGCTAACTTCCCTCCGCTCAATCGCTCATTCATCTTTTCTCTGGCCATTCGGCCAAAAATGCCGCTATAAATACTCCTGATGTCCATGGCGCGACCTTGGCAAATGCCCAGGCGAACCATTTCCAACCCAGGAGGCGGTGATGCGGCTTTTCGCGCTGATCATCAAAAAATGCGAGGACATCCGGCACCTGAACGGCGGTGGGCTGGATATTCTCAAATACATTGGGCCGGGCCTGTTGGTGACAGTGGGCTTCATCGACCCAGGCAACTGGGCCGCCAATCTGGCCGCCGGGGCCGAATACGGCTATTCTCTGTTGTGGATGGTCACGCTTTCGACCTTCATGCTGATTGTCTTGCAGCACAACGCCGCCCACCTTGGCATTGTCACCGGCAAATGCCTGGCCGAATCAACGCGCGATAATCTGCCGAAATGGCTGGCCGCGCCGGTGCTCTATTCGGCCTTTGCCGCCTCGTGTATGACCAGCATGGCCGAAATTCTCGGCGGCGCCATCGCCCTCAAAATGCTTTTCCGCCTGCCGATTGTTCTGGGCGCCTGCTTGGTGACGCTCTTTGTTCTGGTCATGCTGATCACTCATTCCTACCGCAAGATCGAACGCTGGATCATCGGCTTCGTGTCGCTCATCGGCCTGTCCTTTCTCTACGAACTGTTCCTGGCCCCGGTCAACTGGGCGGCCAGCGTCAGGGGCTGGGTGACGCCGGCCTTCCCGCCAGGATCGATGCTGGTGATCATGAGCGTGCTCGGGGCTGTGGTGATGCCACATAACCTGTTCCTGCATTCGGAAATCATCCAGAGCCGCCAGTGGAATCGCGAAGACAAAAAAATCATCGAAAAGCAGCTCGATCTGGAATTTCTCGACACCCTTTTTTCGATGCTGATTGGCTGGGCGATCAACAGCGCCATGATCATCCTGGCCGCCGCCACTTTTTTCGCGATTGGCCAGCAGGTGACCGAACTGGAGCAGGCCCGGGAATTGTTGCGGCCCCTGTTGGGCGGCAATGCCGATACCATCTTCGCCGTCGCCCTGCTGATGGCCGGTATCGCATCCTCGATCACCTCCGGCATGGCCGGCGGCATCATCACCGCCGGTATCGCCGGCGAACCTTACAACATCCGTGACAGACACAGCTTGGCCGGCACCGCCGGCTCGCTCATCATCGGCCTGGTCATTATCTGCGGCATCAGCAATCCTTTCCAGGGGCTTTTGGTGTCGCAGATGGCCCTGTCGGTGCAGTTGCCGATCACCATGATTACCCAGGTGTATCTGACCTCTTCGCCGCGGGTGATGGGCGAATACGCCAACAGCTCCGGCACCAAAGCCTTGCTGATTTTCCTGACTGCGATTGTCGCTGTCCTGAATATCATGCTGTTGGTCAGCGCCATCGGGGACCGGGGTTAGCCATGTTGAGTTCGGTATGCGCAATCAGCGCCGGCGCCGTAGCGGGCGCCCTCTGCCGCTGGGTTTTGGGACTGGCCTTGAACGCCATCTTCCCGCCGATTCCTTTGGGGACGCTAGCTGCCAACATCATCGGTGGCTATATCATCGGCCTAGCCATCAGCGTCTTTTCTTTCTGGCCAGGTGTGGCGCCGGAATGGCGGCTCTTTGTGATCACCGGCTTTCTTGGCGCCCTGACTACTTTTTCTACCTTTTCCGCCGAGGTTGGCGCCCTTTTGCAACAGCAGCGGCTCATCCTGGCCATGGCGGCCATCGCCCTGCATGTCGTCGGCTCACTCGTCGCCCTGTTCCTCGGCATGGGCACCTTCGCGTTGGTCAAACAATTTTTGAGCTAGGAGATTTATGCGCGGCTACCAACTGACCTTCTACACGCAGCGGGGCCGGACCCAGGGCATGCTCGGCGTTGCCGAGTGGATCATGAAAACGGCCAAGGAATGCGGCATCAAAGGCGGCACCCTGAGCAACGCGGCGACCGGCTTTGGCCGCGATGGCAAATACTACTCGGCCAATTTTTTCGAGCTGGCCGAACAGCCGGTCGAAGTGACCATGGCCGTCACCGCCAGCGAGGCCGACGCCCTCTTTGCGAAAATCGAGGAAGCTGGGCTGAAGGTCTTTTTTGTGAAGATCCCGATCGAATTCGGCCTTACCGGCAGTGACGATGCGGCCTGATACCTTTCGTGGTCGCTACGCCATTTTCGTTTTGCTGACTTTACTCAGGTCGCATGAGTCTGCCGATACCCGCTATCAGGGTGTTGAAGCTTCGCGAGGTATTGGCATCAAGGCGAAGATTGGGAGCGATGGCGCGGGAACCGGCTATTTTCTGGTAACGGCCAGCCGTGAGACGTTCAAGTTCCTTTGCTGGGACGCCAAGCCTGTCCGGGTCGCGGTATTTTTTCCTTCCTTGTATCCTGGCGATCCCGGAGAGCTGCAAACCCTTTTCCACTGCTGTCAGATCACCGAGGTAAAAACTCTCCAGTTCCCGGCAGGCGATGCGGACCAGCCAGGCGTGCTTGCCGCTTGTTCGGCAGAGCGCGGTCAGACGGTCTTTTACGATATGACAATCCCCGGAATCCTGGTCGCGTAAAATCAGGAAACGAGTGTCAGGGACATTCCAGCCGCGCAGCCGTTTTTCCAGATGCTTTTCCAGGTCTTGCTTGCCTTCAAAGATCAGGTATCTGACTTCGATGTCTGGCAGGATTCTGGGCAGAAGCGCCTTGAGCATTTCGCGGGCCGAAGGTTCTTCCAGCATACAGGCCAGGAGGGTCATGCCGGGTCAACCTCCGGGAAAAAGCCCTGCTTCCACAGATAGCCCATCTGGTCGCCTTCGGCCATGTAGGCGGCAAGCTGCGGGTCGTCTTTGGCACGGCGGATTTGCGTATACCCATCCTTTTTTACCAGCCAGAATACCTCTTCCAAACGGGTAGCGTTGAGAAAATCCGGCGAATGGGTGGAAACAAAAACCTGACCGCCACGCTCGGCGTAGGCGCGGAACTCCTCGGCCAGTTCCCAGAGCAATTTCGGATACAGTTGATTTTCCGGCTCTTCCACACACAAGAGTGGATGTGGCACCGGGTCGTAAAGCAGGGTTAAATAAGCGAGCATTTTGATGGTGCCGTCGGAGACGTAGCGGGCAAGAAAGGGGTCTTCAAAGGCGCCGTCCTGAAATTTCAACAGTACCCGGCCTTCCTCGGTGGTTTTCGATTCCACTTTGCTGATGCCGGGAACCCGGCTTTTAAGGGAATCAAGAATTTTCTCAAAGATTTCTTGCTTATTTTTGTACAGATATTCGATAACCAGCGACAGATTCTCTCCTTCCCGTGACAGATGTTCGGCATAACCGGCCTCCTGTTCCGGGCGAGCTTTGCTGATATGAAAATCGGAGATATGCCAGTTTTCGATCAGGTTACCGAGGGCCACCACCGCCGGAAAGCGCTCGAACTGCGCCAGTCCTTTCACTGCCAGGATGTCATTTGCTTTCAGGTTTTGTTCTTCTCTCGTCAATTTCGTGACATCCGTCACGTTTTCCAGTTCGTTGGTAACAGCGTTTCCTTTACCGTCGGCAAAATCAAGAAAATGCCATGGATTCCCTATACTTCCCCGGCGGTATTTGAGAATTTCCCGTTCGACATAGGCGCGTCCGTTGACTTCGTTTATAGTCAGGGAATACGTAATGAGCGGGTCGTTTGGTTTGTCGCGGAATTTGAGTTCGATTTCTATCGCTCCCGCCGCGTCACGGGAACGGACTTCCTGAAACCCTCTGCTACCACCCAGTTTGGCCAGCGCTGTGTTGACATTGGCGGCCATGGCGTCTCGCAGAAAAGCGAATACCTGAAAAATTGTTGATTTACCGCTGCCATTGGCACCGACAATGACGCAAAATCTTGGTACATCACGCAACTCGGCATTACGGAATGATTTAAAATTTTTCAGGCGAAGCGCTTCAATTTTCATTGTCTATCCTTCCTTTTGTCCTGGCGGCCTTTATCCGCCCATCATTTTTTTTCGGTGTCGCCCACACGGTCAATATCTGTCCGGATTTCCGGTCAACGAGCCGCAGGTTGAGTATTTCGCTGTCGCGGGAAACGGAAAGCAGGCCAAAAGAACGACTCCCAATAGATTCATATACTGCCTTGGAAAACGAAATTTCCCCCGCCCATATTTTTTTAAAATTTTCAAGATCTCGCTGTTCCAGGTAGAGATATTTATATCCATCCCAGCCATCCCTCGGAAGAAAATAGACTGTATTCCCCTCGCAGAAAGTAGATTCCGGAATACGCGATACTTGCCAATACCATTTCTTTTGCTTGATTTGGAAGAAACGGGACTTTTTCCCGTATGTCAAAGATCGAGAGGGGTCAAACTCCGTAGTGCTGTTTTTGTAGGTTTCTTCCCTTTGACCCACATCAGCGGGACAAGCGCTGTTCATTGGTTTTTCCAGCGTGCCCGCCGCTTCGCTGACACCGCCATCTTCCCACGTGACAATGCTGCCTTCGTAACGGGTGGGTTCAGTTTTTTCGTACTCTCTGATTCCTCTTTGTTGGCCTGACGTTGTTTTCCTGTAAATAGGGTCATCAGACGGCAAACCTAGGGCCTGCATAACAAGCTGCCTCGGCTGAACTTCACCATATTTCGTCGATCCTGAAAAAAGCGCGGTATTCGTTTTGAGGTTGAACGTTTTAGGATTGTTGAGGGTGGCTAGCGGGCAATGCCAAGGGCTGGGAGCTTGATCA